>Ga0315277_10000143_pt1 | contig 119240 bp, 110 predicted proteins | sample YL17G05_15_MG_FD_203695 | JGI IMG/M metagenome (GOLD analysis project Ga0315277, IMG submission 203695) | Sediment microbial communities from Yellowstone Lake, YNP, Wyoming, USA - YL17G05_15 | ecosystem: Environmental > Aquatic > Freshwater > Lake > Sediment | place: USA: Wyoming | collected...
GGCTTACACTTTTGTTGACGTCTTTACCATGCTCAACACCATCTGCCTGGTTTTTATTCCTCTTTCTGTTTTTTCAAAAAGAAAACCAATCGCGTTTCAGCTATTACTCCCGTTAATCACTTTCTCAATCGGCTACTTAATCCATAATCTTTTGTTCGTAACTCCGGCGACTCCTGTTGTCTACGGACCGTTCATTGATTGGCGGGGATCCAGCTTACCGATTTTTCAAAATGCCGTCGCGGGAATTGCAATGCTTTGCATTGCAACAACGGTTTTCCTTTTTGCCAAGAACGGATGGTTCCACGAAAACGACGTAATAAGAAGGCGGTCGAGGTTCATGGGCAGCGGTTTCTTTCTGATACTGATCGGCTGGGCCTTTATATCGCTATTTACGGTTTCTTCCGGTTCCAAAATGCTCCTTATTATTTCGGGAGGCGCCGGAGGAAGCTTATTAATGTCAGGAGGATTTTTACTTTTATTAAAAGGGGTTTTTGAAAAAGAGAGCATGAAAAGACTCTAGCCCATAAAACAAAAGATCCGGGCGAGCCGGGTCTTTTGTTTTTTCGATAAAAATTGTTTTGGCTGCGGCTAGGGTTTTGCCTATTTTGCAAAAGGATTAACTGCGCCGGCTACCCCGAAATGCAGATGGCAACCGGTTGATAAACCAGCTCCCGGAGTTCCCGGCTGACCTCCCATCAGCGCTATTATCTGGCCCTGATAAACTTTATCGCCAACACCCACGAGACTGGCTGAAATATGACCGTAATGGGTAACCACGCCGTTTGGATGCGAGACAAGGATATAGTTTCCCGCACCGTTGTTATAACCGTATTTTATTTTGGAAACCTCTCCGCCGGCTGCCGCATAAATATAATCCCCGCATTTTCCGTTGCTGAAATCAATTGCATTAGACCTGTGAAGCCTCTGGGTAACGTGGCAGGGAGAGCCGATGGGACAGATGAAATAGCTGACAGCCAATGGCGTCAAACTGCTTTGGGTTGAAGCCACTTTCGGTGGAGGAGGCATTACCCCGTTTGGAATAATCAGCGAGTCGCCGAAGAAAATGTCTTTTTCGTCAGCAAGATCGTTAACGGCAATTATTTCATTAATGTCGCCCTGATAAGTTTTTGCAATCCCGCTCAAAGTGTCGCCTCTTTGAACCTCGTAAAGTACCCCCGAAACGGGAAGAATTGTCAACTTTTGACCTGCTTTGATTTTTGAGTTTTTATTAAGGTCGTTCACCCAAAGCAGGGTATTCAACGAAACTTCGAACTTCTCTGCTATTGAACTAAGAGTATCTCCTTCCTGAACCGTATAATCAATTATTTCCTTCCGGGTATTCTTGTCCGCTTCTTCAAACTCGCCGCCGATGCTTCCCAAACTTGAAAACTTCACATTAACCGGAGAGGAAGAACCTTTCAATGCTGTTCCCTGAACCATCAGCAAATCAGGAGCAGGCTTTAGCTCGGGATTGGGTCCGATGAAAACCAATTTATGGTTAATCTTTTGAGAGCAAGCTTCCGGAACGTTGAGCACAAGATTAGAATCCTTATCAGATAAAGAATCGTTTTCGCACACCCTTGGCAATAAAAAACAGGCCATTCCAAAAAAAACAACCGAAATTATGCCTAAATAAATTAAGGGGTCATGGCTGACTCCCGTAAATTTTCGCACATTTTCGGTTATTTTCCCCTTGAAGTACCTTAAGGAGTTTTTCTTTTTGAGTCGGCTTGAAGCGCTTCTGAATGCTCCTCTATCGCCGGAATGCCTATCAAAACTAAGTAGTTTAGAAATGGCTTTATTCTATTGTTAATAGTCTATTTGGCCTTTCTCACCACTGCATTTAATCTAGCCCTTTTTAAGCTTATAGTCAAGGTTTTTTTCCACATATGCTAGAATAAGCTTAGGGTTTTATGGATCTATTTTCGAGGAAAACAATCCGAGAATTGCTTAAAATGAATGATGCCAGGCCAATAAAAAGGCTTGGGCAGAGATTTTTGGTCAGCAAAAACGCTTTAAGGAAAATTATCTGCTCTGCCGAGATTAAGCCAAGCGACCTTGTTTTGGAAATTGGGCCGGGTCCGGGGGTTCTTACTGTCGAAATAGCCAAACTTGCGAAAAAGGTAATCGCAATAGAAAAGGACGAAAAAATGGTCGGAACCCTAAGGGAGTCCCTAGGGGACTTTAAAAACGTTGACGTAATAAACGCTGACATTCTTGACTGGAATCTTGAAGAAAATATGAAAGGAAAAAGCTACAAGCTGGTGGCAAACCTTCCTTATTATATTACCTCTCCGATAATCCGAAAATTTCTGGAAGCTAGCAATCGGCCGGAGATTATGGTTTTAATGGTTCAAAAGGAGGTGGCGCGGCGGATTTGCGCAAAACCGCCCGATATGAACATTCTGGCGATTTCTGTTCAGATTTATGGGAATCCGAAAATCGTTTCCTACGTATCAAAAGAATCTTTTTGGCCGAAGCCCAAGGTGGATAGCGCTATTCTTAAAATCACCCCTTTTGATAAGACAGAAAGAAAGTTAACAAGCACTGAAGTGTTTTTTAAAATTGTCAAAGCCGGTTTTTCCCACCCAAGGAAACAGCTTTTAAATAATCTTTCCAAAGAATTAAAAATCGACAAAGAAAAAACAAGAATATGGCTTAATAAAAATGGCGTCTTGCCCGAGTCAAGGCCTGAAACATTAAACCTAAGCGATTGGATAAAATTAACCAAGGACTGTGAATTATTGCTTGATAGCTGAAAATGTTTTATGTATAATAGAGTAATTAAAAAAAATAAATAATGTTTTGGAACCCTCATTTTTTCGGAAAACCCAAGCTTCTCATCAATGGGGGCGTAGTTCTCCAGAACAATAAATCTCTTCTATGATTCTGGAACTTGCTCTAAAAATCGCCCTTAACATATTTAGCTATCCTTTTAAACTGCTGATAATCATAAGTTCTTTCTTTTTTTCTTTTGCAATTGAAATCCTGAATTGGGTTTTGTCCGGAAATTTTATTCCGTTCCCAGACACAATTCCCGGGCCTTGTACCGGTAGCCCCTGCGCTGGAAACCCAATAATTGAAATTGGATGGACCCTCACTCGCGACCTGGCAAATATGCTATTTATAGTTATTTTGGTTTATATGGGAATTCGGACCGCTCTCAGGCTTGGCGAGGAATACAAAGTCCAAAAACTCTTGCCAAGGATGATCATTATAGCTCTTTTGATTAACTTCACCCCGGTTATCGCCGGGATTTTCGTTGACGCTTCCAATATCCTTATGAATTTTTTTATTGGGAACCTTGGCGGATTTAATGATTTTTTTAGGGTTGCAGGATCTCAAGTCGCTATTTTGGACCAGAATTTCAGATCGGGATTTAATATTTTTACCATACTCCCAATAGGTTTTCAAGGCATTCTTCTTGGAATTATAAACTTCCTGTCAGCCGCAGTTATACTATTATTTGCGATCCTTTTCTTAATGAGGCATGTGGCAATTTGGACGCTTGTTATTCTCTCCCCAATTGCTTTTGCCGGTTATATTCTGCCTGAAACAAGGGGTTGGTGGCGAACGTGGTGGCATCAATTTTTGCAGTGGTGCTTTATCGGCGTTACAGCGGGCTTTTTTCTTTATCTCGGGAACCATATGCTGATATTAATGCCGGCACTAATAAGATCAACTCCTCCTGTGGCTGCTGGCGATTGGTGGAATACGTCAATGGAAAACTTTCTTATAGCGGTGATGCCCTTTGGTATCTCTTTAATCTTTCTCTGGATTGGCTTATTCATGGGATTCGCCGGATCTGCTATGGGCGCCAGTGCGGCCATTGGTTTTGTTCAAAAGCAATCAAACACAGGTTTAGCTAGAGCACGAAAAGTTGTGAGTGGAGCCCCGAGCTGGATTGCGAACAGAAGAGCTGTCCAACAACAAATAAGCAGGTTAGAAAGCACCACCGGAAAAGCTCTAGGAAAAGCTTATGAAAAAACTCCATCTGCTTTAAAATGGGTGACGTCTCCCATTGGAAAGGCTGGAGCTACGTTAGTAGACAGAGCCGCTGAACGAAGAGCAGTGAAAGCCCCTATGCCTAAGGCTCTTGGAGCAATGACTAGTGATGAGCTAAAAGTTTATGGATTAAGCCTTACAGAACGCGACAGAATAAGATTTAATTCAAAGCTTATTGAAGAAGGAAAATATAATGTTTTAGATCCGAAATATATCAAACACGCTGAAGAAGAAGCGGAAAAATTTGCACATGATCCTGCTCTTAAGAAGGAAGTGGAAAGGATTTTTAACGCCAATCCGACCGAATACACAAAAGAAATAAGGATAAACATGAAAGTTGCGGAGGGCAAGAGCAGAGAAGATGCTGTGCGGGATATAGAAGAAGAAATCAAGAAAGAAAGGGAGTTTTTGGATAGCAATCCTGAGCTTAAAAAACAACTTGAGAGCGCGCTTGTTGTGAAATTAGGCATTAAAACGAAGGCAGAAGATGTCACGGTTGACGATAGAAACAACTTAACGGATAATCAGAAAGAAAACTATTTGGCGCAAGTTGCGGCAATGAAATCCTTGAAGCCGGCAGACATGAAAAATCTTAATAAAAAAGTTTTGGAATCAGGCGCTTTCCAATATGCTAGCCAATCGATGAGATCAGAACATTTCCAGAACATACTTGAAACGCATGGAGAAAAAGGAGTGCAGAATGTCATGAAAGGGCCTCTTGGCTTGAATGGCATTGACTCAAAAGAAAAGTTGCTGGAATTCTATAAAAGCAATCCACGACTGGCGAGATGGTTTATCGGCAACCAAAATGCAAAAGATTGGAGATGGGAAGGGTTAAGACATGTTGGTGATAGCGAAAAAAAATTTTTCGAAGAAGCGGAAGCGTATACCTCGTCGCAATCTAGTCAACAACGTTGTCCTACTTGCGGAGCAGCCTGGAAAAGCGGGAGCACTTGTTCTTACTGTGGATTTACAGAATCTGCACCTCCTTCTGCGGCTGGCAGAAAGCGTACCCGTGGCACACGCACATCATCATCTATTCCACCGCTATCGTCACAAGACCGGATACATTTGCATAATTGGTTTTATCCTATGTCAATACAAGAACTTGAAGATTACGGAAAGACTGCCAGCGCTGCCGAGAAGAAATCTTTTTACGATCTTACTGGAAAAAATTCCTCCACTATACTTAATGCTGTTACTAAATTGCGTGGGTCCGGAGATCCAAAAGATAAGCAGGAAGCTGATGAAATCGAAAAGAAATACAACTATGTTATGAGTAATTTCAAGTAACGACGGGTTTAAATTTAAAAATTGAAATTTTTAAAGATTAAACAAAAAGGGGAGACAAAATTCTGTCTCCCCTTTGACGTGAGGATTAATCACGCCTTGGAGGAAGGCCGTACATAGCTCTCTCTTCGTTTGAGAGCGGTGCAGGGCCACTCCTTTTACTCCTTTCCGCTCGAGTCGGTTTATTTATTTGCGTTTCCGAAGAAACGCGGATCGAAACGACATCCGGCTTGGCGTCTCCCCTAACGCCTCCGAAGATTCGCTTTATCAAAAGAACCACCAATACAACGGAGGCAAAGGCATCTAGAACGAACAACAGCCATCCCATAGTAATTCCTCCTTTTTAGTGTCGGGTCCTCGGTTGTGCCCCAACCACGAGAATAAGGAGGAAAAGACCCACGAACAGCGCTACGCCAGCCGGAACTCGGTAAAACTGCTCTAGCCAAGGATCAGCTCCATCAGGCGGAGTGCCTAAAGGCCTAGACAAAGATTCTCCAACCTTGGAAAGAGACTTTCCAAGCTTGGATAAATCTGTCGACGCTACTGCCTGTACGCCCGATGGGAGAGCTCGCTTGCACGGATCAACGCCGGCGTCATCCCAGTTTTTCCTTTCTGGCGAGCCAGGTGCTGAGTGACAAGCCCTCTCCGCTTCAGCCTCGGTCATCTTCGACAATACCTCTGCCTTCTCAAGGTCGTACTTTGCCTTTTCAGCCTCGGTCACGTGTTGAGCGATCTCCCTGGCTCCCTTGTTCGGCCAAGTGTCAGGATCCTCTTGAGGATCCTTCGCGGCCGAACGGATGATTACGTCTGCCTTGCGATCGCCCGTGAACGCGAAGGTAAAAATCTCCAAGACTCTCGGCTGAGCAAACGAAAGCCCAAGGAAGGAGACAACGATAAGTGTAAAAATCAAGCCTAACGTCGTTGACCATAAAAGTCCTCCTTTCTCGCTTATGGAATGCCAGACACCTCGGCCAAGGAAGAAAGCTGCAACCAAGCCTCCGATCAAAATCAAAATGCGAATCATTTCTGTCCTCCCTGTTGTTGTTGAGCCGCTGCCTTAGCGCCAACTTGCTCCTTATTACCTTTCTTGATCTCTTCGTCATAGTGTTCTTTCACTTTTTTCAGTCCATCGCCAAGGTTTTTACCCCGCATTGACGCAGTTTGAAACAGTTCCCAGATCGCAATCAATCCAAGAGACAAACCCTGACCCCATGACAGCGCCTTACTGAACATGCCGAAGATTATACCCGCGGTTCCAAAAACGGCAATCAGACCAAGCGCGGCCCAAATCGCTCCCCACAACGCGCGGGGAACAGAATCGAACACCCTGGCTAGGGTATTGACCTCAACGAATTCCTGCCAACGAGTCTTGCGTAGGAAGGGTAGTTCAACAGGCCTAATTGGCCCAAGAACTATCTCTTCCTGAAGCCGCAGGCATCGCTGTGATTCAGGCGGACTACATTTCGCCGCCTTCTTCGCGAGATCCGCGGACACAACCACATTAGAATCCTGAGCGTTTCGCACGCTAGCAAAGGTCGCAAACCAGACGACAGTGATGAATCCTATGCCCACCACTACAGCAAGGGCAATTACAAATCCTTTCTTCCTGACAGCTAAGAACTCTCTTATTTTACGCTCCAAACCAGCCAAAAAGTTTCTCATTTCGTCCACCTCCTAGGAGTATTGACTAAAGACCATTGGAAAAGGACTATTTTCTTCCCTGATTATACCAACTAATTTTACTTTTGTCAATACTTAATTTAAGGTGCTTATTCCATGAGAACAAATAAAAAGAAAACACACCGAAATTGCAGTTTCGATGTGTTTCTCCAATTCATCGCTCAACAGATACGTAATCGTCCAGAATAAATTGTATTCATGGGTTTGACTACTGCGCCTGCAAGCACAGATTTTTCATATCTGAATACCATTTCCCAAATTGGTAGGATAGATTTTTGCCCCCGAGCTGGCATTGAATAACCATTCTGGTTTTAAGGAGCTTTTTAACGGGGACTCTCCACCCCGACAGAGTAGTTATTCCCGAGCACTGGGGGGCGTCAAAATTGCTTTTAACATTGTGAGTCCTTTGAGCAATTATGATAGCCCCCCGACTTAGAGGCAACTTCATTATATGCTTAAAAATACGGAAGATAAAACAAATAAAGGTCGAAAACTAATCAGTTCTTTGAAATTAAAAAAAGAGGGATTTTGTGATAGTATAAGATTAATGATTCTAATCTGGCGTATGTGGCGAATAGTTATTAAGCTCTATCGCCTACAACAAATTTATATTGATACAAGAAGAAATGGAATAACCGATATCGATAAAAGAAATATGGCAGTTTTTAGTAAGACGGAATGGTATGTTCCGAAGGATAATTTATATATTAAAAACCCAGATAGGTCTGTTATTATGGGAAGTGCAGAATATTTTAGACAACAAAAGAGAGAATTTGATCCTACAATCTTTACAGCGATACCTGTCTTCGTACTTGAATATTTTCCTTGATTTGCGCGCAGGACAGAAAATGTTCTTCCCGAACAATATCCTTCTTAGATATTTCTTTTCTTGATTTGCGTCCTGGAAGGAACTTGCTTTAAATCATACGAAGTTTTGAGATTTAAGTTTTGCTTGCTCTCCGTAGTCCTGAGCTAGTCGAAGGACGAAGGAGGAACTTTTGCCTACCCATCCGTAATTTTAATAAAGGAGAGATGCGAAGACCTGAGCTTATCGAAGGATTAAAACCTGTTTTGTCTGTTTAAAAAGAAAAGAGCCCAACCGTTATTGATTAGGCTCTTGATCTCACGGGAGACAGATCCTTTATACGTGGCCTGACTTCCCAGTGACACTGCCCTTGATTCCGGAGACATCGCCACTGATCCCGGTGACATTGCCCGAGATTCCGGAGACATCGCCTTCGATCCAGGTGACATTGCCCGAGATCAAGGTGACATTACCCGAGATCCTGGAGACATCTCCCGAAATCCAATAGACACGGCCTTCGATCCTGGAGACATTGCCCTTGATCGCGTCGACACCGCCTTCGATCCTGGAGACATCTCCCGAGATATCGGAGACATCTCCCGAGATATTGGAGACATCGCCCCAAATGTTAGAGACATCGCCTTTGATCCTGGAGGCATCGCCTCGAATACCAGAAGCACTACCCCAAATCTTAGAGGTACTACCAGTGAGATTTCCAGCGTTAATAAGCCTAGGCATGACATGAATTCCTTTCTTGTTCTCCCATAGATTCTCGACGCCTTGCATGTACTATTATATACTATAATACAAAATATCGTTTTGTCAATAGTTTTTACTTATTTAATAGCTCCCGACAACTTGTCAACAAAGATAGACCAATGATAAAATAAAACAATAATCCATTAATCAAAATAATATGCCAACACAACAATCTCTTTTACAATTATATGCTTCTCTCCCTCGGGAGCTGAAGGACGCTTTGTTCTCCGAAGAGGTTAGCGAAAATATTTTTAAAGTTTGCGAGAAAACGGACACGCTTGATAAGGTTAGCGTAATCTCAAGCATTGTAAGCAAGGTCCTTACGGGAACCCTAAAATTAGAGGATTTCGAGATAGAGCTAAAAATTGAGGCTAATTTGGATAGCAAAACCGCCAGAGAAATAGCATCTGAAATAAATCTTTTCATATTTTCTCCGCTCAAAGAAAGCCTGGTATTGTTATCTTCAAAAGAATACATCCCTTCGCCATATAACACAGACAAGCTCCCTGAAAAAACAGAGCCGATAGAAACGATGGAGGAAAAAATCGAACCCGTAAATGAAACGGAAGACCTCAAAGACATTCCCTCCTTCGGCCGAAATTACGAAGAAACAAAAGGGCCAGACACGTACAGAGAACCGATTGAATAGTACTGATAAAATAAAAAACAGAAAGCTCTCTTTCTGTTTTTGAATAGCTGTTTACTAAAATTTCAAGAAATCAGAGGTACAATATGTATAGATAAAATAATAGATAAAATAAAGCGTAAAACCTATAAAAATGCAAATGATCACTACGGCTATATTTACTCTAGGCTTTGATCCTTTTCTTCTTAGACCGTATTTTGATATACAATTCCTTGTATCACCGAGACTATGGGAATGGGTTTCTTTACAAGCAGCACAATATGTTTCAATCATTATAACAACATGGCCATCCGCCGTACCTCCTAAGGTCGCTCCCCTTAAATATTGCCAAGTAAAATGCTTGCATTGGCTACAACTCAAATAAGCATATCTTTTCTCTCCAAGTCCATTAATATAAGTATTCCATTTGCTCATTACTGGTTGTGCTTCTTCTCGTTGCTTTTTGGCCTTATCCATTAATAATTGCATCTTTTGCATTGAAAGATCTCTTTGAGACTTAGTGGCGCCGCAAGAAGGACAAATTTCAGCAGAATCGCTAACGTATTCTCCGCATTCAGGACATATTACCAACATCTCAAACCTCCTTTTTTTGTTTTTCAAGGAACGAACAGAATAAGTTAGGTCTTGGTGATTTTAAAGCTAATAAGCTTTTTTGTCAAACGCAAGAGGAACAGTTGTCTTTTTCAACAACGGTGTTTTGTTGCTTGTAATTTTTTATGGTATTATATTTTAATATAATAATTCTATGCAATTCACAGTTCCCCAATTCATATACCGAGAGGCGAAAATATTAGGCCCGCTTACGTTTAAACAGATGATTTATATTGGCATTGGAGGAATTATCTGTTTTCTAATCTATCTTATTATTGGAAAGCAAGCCATGACGGCCTTTGTTGCTGCCTCAATATTCGTGATGGTAGTATCAATCCTGCTTGCATTTACTCAGTACGGAGGAAAATCCTTGCCTACAATTGCATCCAACTTTTTCACGTTCACTCTTTCGTCAAGGCTTTATCTCTGGAAAAGAAAAACATTCTCGCCAAGGATTGTTATGACTAAGGTGGTACGAAAGGAAGATAAGCCACGAGTTGAGGCTCCGCTTAGAATAGCCACAAAAAGCAGGTTAAGACAGCTGTCGTCAGAAATAGAAATTAAATAACGTTGTAAACAGAGTTGCAATTATTTAATATAAATAATTATGGCAGTATCATCAACCCAGCAATTTCTAGAAATCGATCAAATCAGAGAGGGTATTGTTGTCCTTAAAAATAAATCTTTGAGAGGGATTTTAATGGTTTCCTCGCAGAATTTCACTTTAAAATCAGAGGACGAACAAACCGCTATCATTTACCAGTTCCAGGGTTTTTTGAATTCCCTGGATTTTTCATGCCAGATTGTCGTCCAGTCCCGAAAGCTTAATATCACGGGCTATCTTGAAAAGCTGAAAGAACTTGAAAAAAACCAGAAAAATGAACTGTTAAAATTACAAACAGGCGAATATTACAACTTTATCACGAGTCTTATTGAGACAGGAACTATAATGACAAAAAATTTTTTTGTTGTTGTTCCTTATTATGTCACAGAAGAATTCGGCACTGATAAATCTTTAACTAAAAAACCAAGTATACCTACGCTAACAGAGGAAGCGTTTCAAAGATGCAAGCATCAGTTATGGCAAAGGATGGAGTTTATAGCTTTAGGCCTGAAAAGATGCGGATTGAAAGCGATTCCGCTGACAACGCCCGAAATTATAGAATTATTCTGGGCGCTCCATCATCCGCAGGAGGCAGAAATCGGATTTTATCCCGAACTGCCGCCGGAACTGGTAAGATAGTAAAACTTAGATATTTTATCTGGAAGCCGCTTGAATACCCCGCGGCTTGCAGCGGGGATGAAAAGCGGCAATCTAATAAATTAATTCCTTTCAGAGAAGATACCCCGCAGCTTGCTGCGGTTGGAAGCTTCATATTATGGAACTGCCTTTTTTTAAAAAAGAGTTTAAAATTCCGAAAGTCTTTGAAGCGGAGTCAATCACCGTAGCCGATATCGTTGCCCCATCTTCGATTGAGATAAATCAGAGCTCCCTGAAATTCGGTGAAAAACTAGCCCGCTCTTATTTTATTTTCTCCTTTCCAAGATACCTTAATACCGGCTGGTTTTTCCCTGTCATAAATCTCGAGATAGCAATGGATGTTTCGATATTCTTGCATCCTGTCGGCGCAGAACTCGTTCTAAAGCAATTAAGAAAACAGGTTACAAACGTAGAGGCTGAAATTACCGAAAGAGAAGAAAAAGGACTGATAAGAGACCCTGTACTTGAAATTGCCTACAGAGACCTTGAGTCGTTGAGGGACAGTTTGCAGACCGCCCAGGAAAGAATGTTCCAGTTGGGAATTTATTTGACCGTTTATGCGGATTCGGAAAAAGAATTGAGGGATATAGAAATCACCCTGCGTTCAATCCTTGAATCGCGTTTAGTTTATATCAAACCCAACTTATTCCAGCAAAGAGAGGGATTTATCTCTACAGCCCCTTACGGCCTTGATTTGGCACAGGTCTACACCTCGATGAACACAGCTCCGCTATCCAGCATCTTTCCCTTCATATCCGCAGATCTTTCATCAAACGAGGGAATTCTGTACGGCGTAAACAAAAGCAATAATTCCTTGGTCCTGTTTGACCGCTTCTCTCTGGAAAACGCAAACTCCACTGTTTTTGCGACTAGCGGCTCCGGTAAAAGTTATTCCGTGAAGCTGGAAATTCTTCGCTATTTAATGCTTGGAACGGATGTAATAATAATAGATCCGGAAAACGAATATAATTTTCTGTCCGAGGCGGTAGGAGGTACTTTCGTAAATATGTCCCTCTCTGCGCCAAGCCACATCAATCCTTTTGACTTACCCGAGCCAAGAGAAGACGAGCGGCCGGAAGACGTCCTCAGATCGAATATTATGAACCTCGTTGGTTTAATAAGGATCATGCTTGGAGGTTTAAATCCCGAAGAAGACGCGATAATAGACAGAGCTCTGACTGAAACCTACGAGGCCCGAGACATTACGCCTTTCACAGACCCGAGAACCTGGAAAAGCAATATTCCTGTAATGTCTGACCTGGAAACAGTCCTTGAGGGCATGGAAGGAGCGCAAAGCTTAGTCACGAGGTTGAGAAAATTTACAAAAGGCACTTTTTCCGATTTCTTTAACCAGCCAACCAACATCTCAATGGATAATCCCTTCGTTGTTTTCGGAATCAGGAACATGGAAGACGAGTTAAGGCCTATGGCAATGTATATGATAATGCGTTACATATGGAACGAAATTAGGGCAGAACTTAAGCGCCGAATTCTGGTTGTTGACGAAGCTTGGTGGTTGATGCAGACGGAAGACGGAGCTTCTTTCCTCTATGGAGTTGTAAAAAGAGCCAGGAAATATTGGTTGGGAGTGACGACAATTACCCAGGACGTTGTTGATTTTATGAAGTCGTCCTACGGACAACCTATCGTCAATAACTCTGCGCTCCGGCTTTTGTTAAAGCAAAGTACAGCGGCAATTGACCTTGTGCAAAAAACTTTTAATCTCACGGAGGAAGAAAAATACTTACTTCTCGAATCGGCAGTCGGAGAGGGTATGTTTTTTGCCGGCCCGAAACATGTTGCCATCAGGATTGTCGCTTCTTATACGGAGGATCAGATAGTTACGTCTTCACCTGAAGAAGTATTAAGAATCAGGAGAGCCAAAGAAGAACTGGGATAATATAATTAAAATTATGCATCCCGTTTCACGGGAGCCCTGGCAATTTTACTTCGTAAAATTATAATTCCCTGAAGGGGACCCTGCGATTGCTTCGCAATCCAATTCCCTGAAGGGGACCCTGCAATTGAAAATTATGGCGGAAGCAAGTTTATCTCAAGAAGGTTTATACCCACCCGAGGAGGAAAAAGAAGATTTTTCAGCTAACGAACAGTCAGCTTCATCTGACGTTCAAACAGAGGAGTTTTCCAGAGAAGTTGAGCAACCAAAGATAGGAATAGCAAGGATTCTTTCCGTGGAAGGAATGATATTTCTTCCGATTGCAGTTATTCTTGATTTGGTTGGCATCTTCTTAATATGTTTTGGCCTTGATGATTTTGGGATTACAGACATAATCGGTATTGTTTTTATTGGCGGATGGGTATTGGCCCGGTCTTTTTTTCGATCTTCCGGTGCAGATATTGAAGCCCCGTCAAGAATAGGAAAAGCGGCGGCAGAAAAAAGACAGCAGCAAAAAGAAATTGTTCAAACAGTCAAGAAAACGGTAAAAACATCAAAAACTCCGATAAAAGCACTCTGTTTTATCGGGGAACTGATTCCTTATATTGGCGCATTGCCTTTTTGGATATTTTTAGTTTATGATGAATTAGGGAAATGAAAAATAATAAGATAAAAATATTAGTTTTCTTCCTGATTTTGTTTGTTTTAATTTCAGGGGCAGATTTTGCCTATGCTTTGACGGAACCCGAAATACAATACCCGCCGACCGCTTTCCCGGACGTGGAAACGCCAAACGTATTTATAAGGCGTATTAACAACGGAGACCCCGGCTATACTCCGGAAACCGCCTTTGCCCGTTACGTAAAATATTTTTACAGTCTTTCCCTCGAAATTTCTGCTTTATTGATTTTCGTATCTCTTTTGTATGGCGGATTCCTTTATATGGTTTCGGGAAATAATCCGGGCAAGGTTTCAGACGCAAGAGACCAGATTTCAAGCGCTTTTTTGGGATTTATTGTTTTAGTTTTTTCTTACATAATTCTGGTAACCATTAACCCGCAGTTTATTATTCTTTCACTTAAATTGCCCGTTGCCCCGCAGATAGAACCGTGTAATTGCTCTGCTTCTCCTATACAGCCCCAATGTGTTGACTTCTGCAGAAGAATTGAGGAACAACCTATTGAATACGCAGAAATTCCGCTTGGAAGATTAAACGAAATAGTTATTCTGCAAAGCAAGGTTGTAAGAGATATCGCCGAAGAGATAAATGCCGCTGGCGGCAGTGTTACAAATTTGCCAACCGGAGGCACTGGTCCTGGCGTCCTTCCAACTCTGGCAACTCAATTGAACGATCTGGCTTCAAAGTGCGATTGCGCTTACGCAAGGCCTAATTGTCTTGGTGAAGGTATATGTTCACCCGCGCCTTATACTAATCCGCCGGAAGTACCGCCACCAGATTCCAATGACGACAACTGCAATACAGAAAGAGGGTGTAAGTATAGCGATCCATGTCTTTGTACAGCTTGCGTAGGAGGACTGATAACATCCGCTGTTGTCGGAATCCCGCCCTCGGACACAACCGCAGTTAATCTTGTTGATTACTTTTTTCCTGGATCAGCAACCGGAGTAAATTTGTCAAATGGGGAATTTTTCAGAGTTGAAAGCGAAGGAAACGGCTTCTATAAAATAATTAAAAGCCATGACTCCCGCTACTATGAAAGATTCCGCGTTGAAAACGGCTATATAGACCATTATGAGGATACTACCTGGGCTAATGAAAACGGAAACATCCAATGCAACAACGGCTCTGGAGAAGCCTATTTTAGTTTATTGGATTACAGTAACGGATCTCCTCAAAACACCTGTCCTGTTTGGGATCCTTCCAGAGAAGGAATGCATTGGGCTCCACAATTTATGAGTGTGCCACCCCCACAAGCTCCTCAAGCGCCGTTTTACGCCACAACCACGGTTATAGGATTCAGCAAAAGCAATCATCAGTGCTGCGATACTGCTTATACAGGTCCGGCTGACCATGGCATTCAAATGATCTACAAGGGTTGCGTAGTTTTTCCCACGCAAGTAACAAGACAAGACGTGGTTGTTTTAAGAAATACCACCGGAATCGGCGCTAATGAAACTTTTTTCTATGATAGGGAGCTTGGCTGGGTCGGTTTCCACAGAGGAATTGTCAGCCAGGGAGCTTATATTAGCGACGCCGGGAGATCAAATCCTCCACCGGCAACAGGAACAATGACTTGCTGGGATTTGGCAGGAAACTCCGGAGTTGAATTTGCTTCGACCGGCTGTGACCCATGCAACACTTCGGAAGTAACAAGAGCGGAAATTGTCGCAAAACAAAGCGAAATAATGCAGTATGACGTTATCTATGAAGAAATTCGAGCAAGGTTTATTACTGCCGAAGCCGAGCTCGAATACGACCTCTTGAATTTAAAACTGGCTGAAGATTTATTAAGGAATTCGGAAACACGGCCGGTCAGTTTTGAAAATTTTATCCAAAACGAAGACGCTAGCGTTTATAAAATATTGCCCTGGCGAGGGATTGATATTTCTCACGAAATTGTCTCCTGGTACGGGGACGCTATAAATTACAATCTTATGGGAGAATCTGATCCTGAAAGGGATTCTGAGGATCCGGCGACTTTTTATATTGAGAAAGAGGCGAACAAATCTTTGATACAGGCCGTTGAAAGGGCTGCTTATTCAGCTCCTCAACCAGGCGATGTGCCTCCCGACCTTCCGCCTTGGACAGGAACTTGCGACTATTTCGCTTCGCAACCAGCCCCGAGCTTTTCAAACGAAATGCGAGATTATGCCTTATTTGCTTCGTCAAGAACCGGAGTCAGGGCTTCCTTAATCCTTGCCTTGCTTAGCCATGAATCCGGATTTACGCGATTCGGATCGCCTCCAAATGGCTGGCTAGGAAGATATCCGTCAAGCTATTGCAGCGACGCGCAAGCTTCGGCTTTCAGTAGTATTTGGGATGAGGTTTGGAACGCAGGATTCCGTTATGATGATTTTAGCGGGAACACCTATACCGATAAATCTAATGTGCCCCTTTCGGGTATAGGCGATATTTTTGGGGTACCAAACTGCGGAGGTGCAATGGGTCCTGCTCAGGCAATGCCCCTAACCTGGAATGGTTTCAAAGCAGAGGTTCAAAGGATAGTGGATGTTTCCACTGCAAGCCCTTGGGAATTCCAGCACGCTTTTGTTTTTACCGGTTTGTTTTTAAGAAGCCATAATGCCGATTCCATGGATTGCATCGACGAAATGAATTCGCTTTTAAGATATTGGGGAACTGATGAATATGCAAGCATTGCCTGCCTTCTAATCCAAAGAGCTAACGCAATTGCTCCAACAATCGGAGAAGCCGTTTGTGGCGGATCTGTCGCCCCGCCTGTTCCAACAGGCGATTGGCAACTCCCTTTCCACGAGAGAACTGTTTTAAGCAGCACTTTTCAAGATCATTATAATCGATGCCAGCAATACGGCGCCTGGGATCTAACCGCGCCATACGGAACAAATGTTTACCCGACAAGAAATGGCAGGGTAATTACTTCCGTCGGAAGCGGCTGTACAAGCAGAAACGGCTGCTATGTCAGGATTGACCATGGGGATGGCTGGATATCGTCTTATATACATCTTATTCCCGGAAGCACTCCTGCTGTTGGCACAACGGTAACCACAGATTCTGTTATAGGTCGGGTTGGTTGCACAGGGGCAACCAGTTTTGGCCCGCATGTCCACTTCCAGGTATATCATGATTATGTCCTGACAGACCCGGCAACAGTATTTGGAACTCCTCAAAGCATCGGTCTGCCTTACAGCTATGAATGCGTCCAAAGTGCTTGTCCTCAAGGCAGTTGGAGCGGACTGAATAGTTCTTGCTTCAATAATCCTGGCAACAATAGGCCGTGTACTGCGGGTGCATGCGGGAGTGCTTGCCCTTTCTAATTCTTGGTTTGTTTCTAAAAAATGAAAAGCTTCATTATAAAAAACCAAAAAGCTTTCCTTCTTGCAATCTCCTTTGTAATTGTTTTTTGCTTGGCAAAAACAATTAACGCTGATAATTTTGGTGATTTCCTGAAAGCCGGCTCTACTTTTGCGCAGAGTAGCGAAACGGGGCTTGAGAAACTGATTGTATGCAAAAAAAATACCGAGATAAGACTTCCCGGCAATATTGTTTTAGATTTAGCGCCAAACGAACTTGAGATGCCAATAGGCAAGGCAACTGACAGAACTGAAGAAATGGCTGAAAGAATAATCGAACAGGCGAGGATAATTATCGACGCTTCAGCGCGGCAAATCGCTGCTTCCCAGACAATGGTATCTCTTGTAAGCCAGTGCGGATCTGCTTTGTGCCAAACAGGATGCAATAAATATACAGAGGACTGTTTCTGCACAACAAGTTGTGAATCTCCCTGTGATAGTAATTGCGGAGGTCTCTCTCTGGGAACTTGTGGCATTAATAATAATGGTGTCTGTGACACATCCGGGTGCAGTCGCACTACAACCTGCACTCCGAGATATATATGCGAGGTATTGGCTTGCAATGGAAATCCTTGCCCGGCGGGAATCGCAGAACAATTAGGGATAGTTAATGCCCAGGCAACTAGAATTACAAACGCTTATAATATAATAAACAGGTTTTTCCCAATAGTTGACGTATACGACAATCGATTTTATGATCCAATTGGATTTTGGTGGCTGCCTTGCCCCTTCCCATATCCTCCATCTGTTGGAGGAGTTCTTGGTAGTTATCTCCCGTTTAATTTAATCGCAGCAGCTGGCGGAGCGCCTGCACAAAGTCTTGCTTTAATGTGCAAAACAACGGTAGAATCAATTCTCGAACAGATGTTATTTGCGAGAAGCGGTGATTATCAGTATCCATCTCTCTATGCTCCTTCTTTAGGCAACCTAATAGCAGGCGAATACAGCATTTTAGGATTAGAATGGGATCATTCGCCTCCGGGATTAAAAGATTGTGTAGACAGACCGGGAGATATTGAAGCAATAGCCAGCGGAGAAAAAACAGGGGAATTTATAATGACGTGCAAAGAAGCGTTAGATGCCGCAACGATAGATCCAGAACATTGCTATGGAATGAATATTTGTATAGACGCCAGCGAGACAGGCAAGGCAATGCCGGATTATTGCCCAAGAGCAGAAAATTATTATTGTTGCGAGTAAAATATATGAAAAATTTTAAACTTTTTTTACCTGCCGTTGTTTTATTATTTCTTTTTGTTTCTCCGGGGATTATTAGGGCTTCCTCGGCAACTGAACTTAATTACCCTCCTATCCCGGGAGCGCTTACCCCGACCACAATCAGAACTTTGCTTCCAAATTATATAAACTATGCGTTTAGGTTCGCAATTACAATAGCAGGACTGATTGTGTTTGGCTCTTTTGTTTACGGAGGAATTAGATACGTAACCTCGGGTGCATCTCCCAGCGGTCAAAATGATGCCAGAGCCCAGATTTTTTCCAGTCTTTTGGGCTTATTAATACTGCTTACGTCATATATAATTCTCACCACTATAAATCCCCAGCTTATCGAACTTAGAGCCGGGCTTCTACCAAGAGGAGGCATAGTGCTATACAAGGGACTTGATTGTCCACAAGATCAGTTAGGCACTGCAGATGCCGATGGGAATCTCAATGCAAGACCGCTTGCCGCTGACACTCCGGACTTAGAAGAGTTTAACGGGAACGCTGTTCGCTCGGTTGGTATCTACGGCCTAGGAAGAGGATTTCTCGTTCTGGAATTTTACAGAAACACAGCTTACCGCGATCTTTATGAAAGCATCGACACGGCTACCGACAGGGCATATGATAAAGACCCTGGGATTCTTTGTATCAATTTTTTTAATCCTCCGGAGATTAGATCAATTAAATTAATCTGGAAAGCGCCGGGTGTTTATCTGCGAAACAACGACAGCCCTCCGAAAGAAGGATTTTATACAATAGACACTGCTACTGTACCAAGCGAGTTCAATGACAAAGTTACTGATATAAAATTCCTTAATCCCCTAGGAATGAAATTTGGCGCTGTTTTACATGAAGATAAGGACTATAAAGGCCAATGCCGCGTGTTTGTCTCTGAAGATTCTGCAAGTAATGAGTCGTGGGTAACAGTAGTCGAGGATTATACTTATACACCTGTGACTGGTAGCAACCACGGAAGTGTTGGGAACGGAGTTTCTTCCTTAACGGTATTCAGTCCTGTTATGGACAATATGGCTTCGGGTGAGGGAGTAACGTTTTATGAACACGATAAAGAAGGTGGAGATGACTGGGGCCCTTTTAGAAGCACAGCTGGAGACGCTACCGGAGATCCTCCTAACGATACAGTTACCTCCCTAAAAATTCAAGGAAACTATATAGTCGTGCTTTTTGAAGACTCAAACGGAGGAGGTGCCTGCGAAGTATTTACAAAAAGCGACTCGAACCTGCGCGATAACAGAATGGGCAGGTGTCACTGCGGAATTTTCGATGCCTGGTGTGGTGATTGTATGTCCTCGTTTATTGTCATTCCTACAAGATAGCTTTAACTAAAAAACCGCCAAAGGGCGGTTTTTTGTTCGGGATGATATTTATTTTGGCGATATCACTATCCTCCTTTCCGGCTCTTCCCCGACGCTTTCAGTTTTAACATCTGTTCTTTCCGCTATTTCCATGTGGATTATTCTCCGCTCATAAGGCGGCATTGGCGGCAACTCCTTCTCGGTTTTGTTTATAGCAACTTCATCGGCCGCAGAACGCGCCATTTCTTTCAAATATTCCATTTTCTTTTTTTTATAATCGTTTATATCCAAATCGATATAGAACGGAGTTTCTATCTTCCTCCTTAGCATTGATTTTAACAGGTGCTGAATTTCAGAGAGCGTCTGGCCCTTTTCTCCGATCAAAAGCTGCGGCTCTTCGGTTATAATATCTATCGGAATAATTTCCTCTTTTTGGCCGCCGTACCGTATATCAATATCTATAGTCATTTTTCTGAAAAATTCAGTAACCGTTTCTTTGATTATATTTAACTCGTTTAAGCTCAGCATATCTTTGGGTCTATTTTTCTATTGTTAAATTAACTTTTATTTTCCAAAAAAGCAAGGTTTTAATTCCGGTTGTTTCTTTAAAGTTTTTCGGTTTTTGTTTTTTTAAAAATCAGATACTGCTGCAAAATTGAAAAAACGGTTGTCGCAATCCAGTAGAGACCAATGGCAGCCGGAAGCCTAAAAAGAATGATGACCGTAAAAAAAGGAAAAAAATAAAGCGACTGTTTTTGTAAGATATCTGAAAACTGGCCCGTTTGGCTTTCTTTTCGGCTTGATTTATCGCTTTTTGGCGCTGCCATTTTTGTTTGTATAAACTGAAGAGCTCCCGCCAGAATCGCAAAAATCGTGTTCGCTTTAGCCAGATCCACTATGCCTAAAAAGTAAGGGCTTATCTCTCCGGGACTAGGAACAAAAGGATAGAGTATCACAAGCTCTTCCGGGATCAGTCCTTTCCAAAAAACCCTGTATAGGGCTATAAGTATAGGCAATTGGATTAAAATAGGCAAGCATCCTGAAAAAGGATTTATTTTAGCTTCTTGATAAAGCTCCATCGTTGCTTTGGCCTGCGCTTCTTTATTGTCTTTATATTTATTCTGAATCTCCTTAATTTTTGGCTGCAGTTCTGAGAGGGTTTTTTGCGAGCGTATAGCCTGCGTTCCTAGGGGATAGAACAAAACCTTAATCAATAAAGTCAGCAGAATAATAGCTATCCCAAAATCATGCCCGGGCAGATACTCATACAGTAAAACAAGGGCGTTAAATAATGGCTGATATAAAATAGTATTGAAAAAGTTGGATAACATAGTGTCAATTATTTAGGGCAGATCTACCCCTCCCTTGCAGAAAGGATTGCACGTTATTATTCTTTTCACGCCCTTAAACGATCCTTTTAAAAGGCCGTATTTTTTAACGGCTTGATAGTAATAATCCGAACAGCTGGGATAAAACCGGCAGACATTTCCGAAGCCGGGGGAAATAAACTTTTTGTAAAAATTGACTGCTTTTAAAACTAAACTTTTAATCATCTGAAGAAATTATTTTTCACTCTTTATTAAACCGGACTTTTTTAGAAGCTTTTCCGTGACTGTCTCAATTTCCGCAGTATCTTTTTCTTCAAAGCCCGATCCTGCAATAAAAATCACATCGGCTCCTTCTTTAATTAAATTAATGTTTGTACGAACTGACTCTCTTATCTTTCTTTTAATTCTATTCCGAACGGAAGCCTTTCTCGAAGCTTTTTTTCCCACTGTAAAAGCAAAACGGCTAATGTCGAGGCCGTTGCTGGTTTTTTTTAAAAATAAAAAGTTTTCCTTAAAACCTTTTCCTTCTTTAAACGTCTTCCTGAAATCTTCTCGTTTTTTTAACCGGATTAACCGCTTCTTCATTTTTAATAAACAAGAATTAAAGCGCCAGTCTTTTCCTACCCTTCCTAATCCTTCTTCTTAATACTTCTCTCCCGCCCTTTGTCATTTTTCTTCGCCTAAAACCATGCGTTCTAACCCTTTTTTTCTTTTTTGGCTGATAAGTCAAGCTCATATTTAGTGAAGCTCCACGGGCTTACGCCCGTGGCATCTTTAGATGCCGCACCCAAGGGTGCGGAGCGAAACCCGTCCGAAGCATACCCTCCTTCGCTCCTTCGGAGCTTCGGAAGGGTGCCCTCTCCGCATTCATCCGCGGGTTTACACCCGTGCCTGCACGCCGAAGTGCGTTACGGCACGCAGGCGTGGCTTTCTGCGGAGGAGGGTAAAATTAAATTTATTAAAACTAAAACCAGTATAATACTTAAAAAAGGTATCGTCAATTGTATATTTCGTGTTTATTTTCTCTGGCAGAACACTCTGCCCTTTAGGGCAGAGATGAATGCCCGCCCCGTAAGTCGCTTTAGGCGACCGGAGGGAGAAAACATAAATCCAGTATTTTGCAAAAAATATTTAATTATTTATGCAAAATTACGCAGGTTCTTCATGTCGTTCGGGAAGAACCCTGTCCTTTAGGCCAGGGATTTCTATACGGGTATTCACAAGTATTCCCCATGTTATCTACAATAGAATTTCATTTGAGTTTATTTGTCTTCGTTGCTTCCTGTGATATAATCACCTTGTATGACAAAAGAAGAACTCTGGCAAGCGGTTTTAGCCCAAATACAGCTGAATCTATCGCCAGCTAATTTCGCTACCTGGTTTAAAAATACCGATATTTTTAATATCGAAAATGGTCAAGCAGTAATTTCCACTCCAAATTCTTTTACTAAAGAATGGCTGGCGAATAAATACAACCGGCTTATTTTAAAAACGTTGCGGGATCTAAACGAAGATATCAAAGAAGTCCAATACATTATTAATTCAAAAGGAGAACTTAAGGTTTTAAAGAAGGCTTTTCCCGTTCAAACACCAACTGACCAGCTGGATTTTCAAAATTTTAAATCGAACAGGGAAAACGAGTTAAATCCAAAATATACTTTTAACAATTTCGTAGTTGGTCCTTTTAACGAACTTGCTCACGCAGCCGCTTGGGCGGTAGCGAAAAATCCCGGACTTGTTTATAATCCTTTATTTATTTACGGGGGCGTAGGTTTAGGAAAAACTCATCTTCTCCAGGCTATCGGGAACGAAATTATCGAAAACGTCCCTGAAAAGAAAATAAAATATCTTCCTTCTGAAAAATTTACGGCCGGAGTTGTCTCTTCTATTAAAAATCACGAAATTGAGGGTTTTAAAAATAGCTTTAATTTTATCGATATTTTAATAATAGACGACGTTCAGTTCTTGGCGGGAAAAGAAAAAACTCAGGAAGAATTTTTTCACACATTTAACGCTTTATACGAAAAAAACAAACAGATAATTCTTTCCTCAGACAGGCCGCCGAAAGCCATTCCCGCTTTAGCTGAACGGTTAAGATCGCGATTTGAAGGCGGCATGATTGCCGATATTAGTTTTCCGGATATTGAAACAAGGGTTGCAATTTTAAAAACTAAATCACAAGAAAGAGGAATTGAATTTTCTGATGATGTTTTAAATTGCATTGCCTCTAATATCCAAAAAAACATAAGGGAATTGGAGGGTGCAATAAACAGATTGATCGCCCACTACAAACTCACAAATATTGTGCCGGATATCGAAACGGCTAAAAATTTATTAAAAAACATCACCAATTCTCCCTCGAAAATAACAAATTACAAGAAAATACTTCAAACTGTCTCGGTTTTTTATGATTTAAAAGAAAAAGAACTGATGTCGGTTTGTAGAAGAAAAGAAATTGTCAAACCAAGGCAAATCGCCATGTTTTTATTAAGAGAGGAAATGAAAGCGTCCTTTCCTTTTATCGGAAGGAAGTTCGGAGGAAAAGACCATACAACGGCAATGTACGCTTATGAAAAAATTTCAAAAGAGATAGATAAAAATGAAAATTTTAAAGAAGAGATCGATTTATTAAAACAAAGAGTGTATAGTGCATAAGTTGTGAAAAAGTAGTAGAAAAACACTAACACTTCTTATTTAATAAAATTAGGGGAAAAAGGGTATTTTTGATAAAAAAAAGAATTAAACAATTTTATCACTTTTTTCTAAATACATTTATCCGCCGATTTTACACATAGGACAAATAAACTGCCTTCTTGTATAATAAAAACAAAAATTTCTTTAAAAAAATTTCTACCAATAACAATAAACTATTATGAAGTTTACTATACTACAATCTAAACTAAAAGAAGGGTTGAGTGTGGCGGAAAGACTTTCTGGAAAAAACCTCACTCTACCTATTTTAAATAATGTTTTAATTACCGCAAAGAAGAATTTTTTGGGTTTAGCAACCACAGACCTGGAATCAGGTATTAGATGGTGGTCTCTTGCTAAAATAGATGAGGAGGGTGAAATAGTTACTCCGGCTAAGATTTTATTGGATATTATAGGGTATCTTCCTAATAAGCCCATTCAATTTGAAGTGAAGGAAAAATTTTTACAACTCGAATGCGAGAATTATAAAACAAACTTAAAATATTTTAAAAACGAGGAATTTCCTATAATACCGGAAATTAAAGAAGTGGAAACAGTTTCTATAAAAAGCCAGGTTTTTTGTAAGGGATTAAATGTAGTTTCTAATATTCCTCAACCCTCTCCCGCCCGACCTGAAATATCTGGAATATATATTGGTTTTCAGAAAAATATTTTAAAAATCGCCGCAACGGATAGTTTTCGGCTCGGAGAAAGAAAAATTACTTTAGAAAAAGCATTAAACAGCGATTATTCTTTGATTATTCCTCAAAAAACAGTAAAAGAATTAATTAATATAATAGGGGACAAAAAAGGAGATCTTAAAATTTATATTTCCCCTAATCAGATTATGTTTGAGTTTTTAATGGAGGAAGTTGAACACCCTCAATTCCAGCTGATATCCCGTTTAGTTGAAGGAGAATATCCCGATTATGAAGGAATTATACCAAAAAAACACCAAACCCAAATTATCGCTCAAAAAAGCGAATTATTAAACCAGATTAAAGGGGCTTCTGTTTTCAGCGGAAAGGTAAGCGAAATTAAACTCAAAATAAGTTCAAAAAAAGAAAAAACCGAAATTACTAGCCAAAGCCCCGATCTTGGAGAATATCAATCGTTTCTCCCCTCGAAAATTAGCGGTGAAGACATTGAAGTTTCTTTTAATTTTAAATATCTTTCAGAAGGCCTTTTAAGTATAGAAAGTTCCGAGATTATATTAGATCTGAACGGGAAAGACGGCCCCGGAGTTTTAAAACCGGTTGGCGACTTGAACTACATCTACGTAGTTATGCCAATAAATATAAACTAAACATAATCAATATTTTTTAATGTCGGAGATTCCTTTAGCTTCACTGCTTAATTTGTTTGAGACTTTAATTGCCTTACTGTGCGCGCTTTTCATTTGGATAAGAAAAAGATCGGCAATTTTTAACAACCCTTTGGTTGTCCGTTTTTTTATCTGCTTTACCTTAAGCGCTGTCACTTTTTTTATTTTTAGCACTCCAGGACTTATCGTAAGAGATCTTCTGGTTATGCAGTTGGTATATACTTTTGGAGACGTTTGTGTTTTACTGACAAATATTTATCTTGTTTTTATTCCGATTAAAATCTACTCAAAAAACAGTAAAATCGCAACCGTTATTACGCGATTTATTTTCGTTTTTGCCGCCTTTTATTTAATTCATAATTTAATCACCTTAAGTCCGGTTACGGTTGTAAGGTTTGGTCCTTTTATAGACTGGAGAGGCTCTACAAACCCCTTGCTTCAAACAATCGACTCGGCAATAGCAGGTTTATGCCTCTTATCGGCAGCGATTTTGTTTTTTAATCAAGGATGGAAACACAAAGATATGATTGTAAAGAAAAGGTCGAGATTTTTTGGCAGCGGTTTTCTATTAGTTCTCTTAGGCTGGATTTCAATTTTTGTTTTTACAGCGTCAAGCGGTTCCAGCTTGACGATTATACTTGCAGGATCTGCCATCGGTAATACGTTTATCAGTATAGGGCTTGTTTTACTTCTTGTCGGCGTATTTACGCAAGAAAAATCCCCCGTTTTATAACAGAGGAAATCAGATGAAGGTGTTAATAAAATTGACTATATTGAACCGGGAATCGGGCTTGGCGTGGGGCTAGGACTAGGACTTGGCGAGTTCTCAGGGCTTGGAGAGCTAACTTCTCTAATCTCAGGTTTTGTAAAATTTTCAACAGCGTATTTCGGCAAAACCTTTTCAATAAAATTCTTCCAGATAGGAGCTCCGGAAGAAGCTGCCGGTATTTTTCCCATTGGTTCGTTGTTGCTATTTCCTACCCAAACACCTACAACGATTGAAGGAGTATATCCTATTGTCCAGCCGTCTTTATAGTCCTGGGTTGTTCCGGTCTTTGCCGCTACTTGGCGATCGGGTATAAACAGAGCTGATCTTGGGCCAAAAATCGGAATTCTTGCTTCGTTATCAGACAAAATGTCATTAATTAGTCTTGCAGCCTCAGGATCCAAAACTCTTACCTGAGTTTTTTTGTTTTCCTCTATAATGTTTCCTTTTGAATCTTCGATTTTTAAGATCGTAACAGGCGGAATGCGGAGTCCATCGGTCGCAAAAACCCCGTAGGCCGATACTATGTCCAGAAGTTTTACCTCTCCGCCTCCAAGCACTATAGATAACCCATAATTAGAATAAGGTTTATTTAAGGTTGTAATTCCCATTTCTTTGGCAGTTTCAATGCTATCCTGAAGACCGGCGATCGAATCCAGTACTTTTACGGACGGAACGTTTAAAGACTGAGCCAGAGCCTCTCTTAAGGTTACCGGGCCGCGGAATTTTCCATCATAATTTTGAGGAATATAATGTTTTCCTCCCCAAATTCCAAAATCCGTTTCTTCGTCGATTACTATGTATTTATCGTAAGCTCCTTTTTCAAAGGCAGTGGCGTAAACAAAAGGCTTAAATGCTGAACCTGGCTGCCGTCCAATTCCCCGCGGTCCCGGATCTACCACATTAAAATGCGGGTCGAATAAGCAATTTATTCCGGAGCTGCAGTCTTTTGGATAAGGGTCTGCAAACCAGTCTTTTGATCCCACCATTGCCAAGACCTCGCCGGTTTTTGGATCAATCGCTACTAAAGCGCCGTTGTACGCATTATAGGCTTCTATTTTTTTAACTCCGTCAGCTACGCTTTTTTCCGCCATTTCCTGAAATTCCCAATTTAGAGAGGTATAAACTTGTAACCCTTTTTCTTTCAAGAAATCTTCCCCGTATTTTGAAATAAGATAATCTCTGACGTATAAAGCAAAATGAGGAGCTTTTATAGGTTTTGAGCTTTTAATGAATTTTATCTCCTCTTTTTTGGCGGTTTCCGCTTCATCTTTTGTTACTGTCCCTAGCGCCGCCATCCGCTCTAAAATGCGGTCTTTTTTTAGAAGAAGTTCGTTCCTGTTTTCTCCGTAAGGAGATAAATAACTTGGAGATCTGATTAAAGCTGTCAAAACAGCTGATTCTGCTAAAGAAATTTCTGAAATATGCTTGCCGAAATAAGTCTGGGCAGCTGATTCTGCCCCATAACTGTTCTGCCCGAAGGGAATTTGGTTCAGATACCAATAAAGGATTTGGTCTTTTGAGTAGCGTCTTTCAAGCTCCAGAGTTAAAATAATTTCCTTTGTTTTTCTCTCGATGGTTTTCTCCCTGCTTAAAAGGGCGGACCTGATAAGTTGCTGGGTAATAGTCGATGCTCCTTGAGCAGGCTGTTTGATCTTGAAATCAATTAAAAGAGCGCGGCCAATTGATTTTAAGTCTATTCCATGGTGCTTGTAAAAGCTGTTGTCTTCGACCGATATTACAGCTTTTTTGAAATAATCGGGCATTGATTCCAGGGGGACAATTGTCCTTTTTTCTTCGCCATATATTTCATAAAGGAGAACTTGTCCGGTTCTGTCAAAAATCTTGGTTGATTCAATGGTTTGTTTTTCGGTAAATTCCTCAGGTCTCGGAAGATCTTTTATTATATAAATGACAAAGATTAAGCAAGCCGAGACAATAGCAAAAAATCCAAAAACCAGAAAGCCAAAAAGTAGGCCCAGAAAATTTCTTTTTTTCTTATCACCCTGGTAAATTTTTCGAGAGAATATTCTTTTCGCCATAAAGGCATTTTACTAAAATAAACAAGATTTTACAATCCAAAAAGCTTTAATGAGCTACCCCGCCCCAAGGGGCGTGGCATCCCTTCGGCCTTCGCCGACCGTAGTCCTGAGCTAATCGAAGGACGAAGGTCGGGCAGGCAGGTTTTGCGGCTTCATCTCTGCGGTAAGGCTGCAGGGTATTCTGCCGCAAAATATACAAAGCGAATTTGCAATACTTCGTTCTTTTGATACAATAGAAAAGCAATGAAAACAACGAACGGGCAGAAAATTAAAGAAATTTTAACGAGAGGCGTTGAAAGAATCTACCCGACCAAAGAGTCTCTGGGGCAAGTTTTATTATCCGGAAAAAAACTTAAAATCTATAACGGCGTTGATCCGACTAATCCGAATATGCACATAGGTAACGCCGTAGCTCTCTGGAAGTTGCGAGAGTTTCAGGAGCTTGGACACAAGGTAATTCTTCTATTAGGAGATTTTACCGGCAGAATAGGAGATCCGTCAGATAAGAGTTCAATGAGACCCTGTTTAAATCATGAACAAGTTCTGGAAAATGCGAAGACCTACAAAGAGCAGGCGTCAAAAATTCTGGATTTTGAATCCAAAAATAATCCTTGCGGATTATTATTTAATAGTGCTTGGCTCGATAAGCTAACAAATAAAGAACTGCTTGAGCTGGCCGGACATTTTACCGTTCAACAGATGATAGAAAGGGATTTATTCCAGAAAAGACTGGCGGAAAACAAACCGATCGGCCTTCATGAATTTTTGTACCCTCTTTATCAGGGATACGACTCTGTGGCAATGGAGGTTGATATGGAAATAGGGGGGCAGGACCAGACGTTTAACATGTTGGTTGGCCGTGATCTTGTCGAAAGCTATCTAAAAAAGGAAAAGTTTGTTTTGGCGACAACCTTGCTTGAAGGTACTGACGGCAGGAAGATGAGCAAGAGCTGGGGCAACGTTATAAACCTCAACGATTCGCCAAACGAGAAATACGGAAAGGTTATGTCGATTAAAGACGAACTGATAGTAAACTATTTTAGGTTGGGAACGAGAGTAGACGAGAAAAGAATAGAAAAAATAGAAAAAGATTTAAAATCAGGCAAAGTTAATCCTCGAAATGTAAAAGCAGAACTGGCCAGAGAAATAGTTTCTTTGTACCACGGAGAAAGGATCGCCGAGGGAGCCGAAAAAGAATTCGATAAGGTTTTTAAAGACAATAAAGTTCCGACAGAAATTCCCGAATTTTCAATTGATAAAATTATTTCAATAAACAAGGGGAAAAAAACCTTGGATATCCTCGACTTGCTTGTTGAAATAAATTTAGTTTCGTCAAAATCCGAAGCCAAAAGAATGATTATTCAAAAAGGCATTAAGATTAATGGTAAAATTTGGTCGGATTGGAAAAAGGAAGTGGAAATAAGAAAAGGAATTATAATTCAGGCAGGTAAAAGAAAAGCAGCTAAAATAATCTAAAACTAACGATAATAAGCGGAAAACAAAAACCCCTTTTAGGGGGTTTTTGTTTTTTACTCTATTTCTTCTTCCGGCTCTTCCTCGTCTAGCCCTTCTGGAACTTCCTCTTCCAAGCTCTCCGTTTCTTCTTCCGGAATACCTATTTCCTCGTCAGGATCAGGTCCCCAACATTCATCTTCTTGGGTTAGGGCTAGGTTATGGATATCGTCTTTATAAGGCATAAAGAAGGCGAACTTTACGAATTTAAGCATTTTAAAATAATGCTGGTTTCTATCCGTATAATTCGCTTTTCAAAATCATCTTTGTATCGCCTAATTTATTCAGTTTCTCGACCTTTTGAGGTCTTTTTAATAATCGTTATTAAATTCTAAAACGAATTATAGGTTTTTAAGAAAGGTTGTCAAGTCCATTTATCCCAAGAACCATGCACAGCATATAGCGGCTGCCAATGCATCGGCCGCATCGTCTGGTTTTGGAATATCTTTCAAGCCGAGTAGCGACTTTATTTTTTTTTGTATCAGTTCTTTTTCGGCCCATCCGTAATTAACAATAGTTTTTTTTATCTGCAAAGGGGTGAATTCGTAAACCGGGATATTTTTTTTGGCGGCGGTAAGCAAAATAACTCCCTTTGCCTGGCTGACGGGAATAACCGTCTTTAGGTTTTTGAAAAAATAAACATTCTCTATCGCCAATAATTCAGGATTGTATTGCTTGATTAATCGATTGAGATCGTTGTATATTTTTTTTAACCTTTCCGTCGTTGCAAAGCAGGGCTTTGTTTGAATTAATCCGTATCCCAAACACTCTAGACCGCTTTTAAAGCTCGATTTTACGAGCTTTTCCTTGCTAGAATGCGCCTTGCTCGCGACTTTTCTTATCACTCCGTATCCGGTTGTCGCTATACCGGGATCAATCCCGAGTATAATCATAAAATAAAATAAATAATTTAATATTAAGAACCTCGCTTTCGGCGAGAACCTTGATCCCGAAGGATTAAGAACTTAGATTTGAATATACTTCCTGTACTGCATCATTATCGTCCAAGGCCTCAAATATTTTTTCAATAGTTTCTTTTTCCTTATCCCCCGCATTAATGATTTCTTTTGCCACCCAGTCGAGAGACGCAGACTCGATTAATATTCCCTTTTCCTCCAGTCCCTTTTTAATCTTTTCTAATTCTTCGGGTTTTGTATAAATTTCGATTAACTCGCCGTTCCACGAAAGATTTTCCGCTCCCTGATCGATAACTTCCAGCTCAATCGCATCTTTGGTAGCATCCGGCTTTTGCGCTTTAAGATTTGCCGCTATCACGCCCTTCCTGTCAAACATCCATTTAACGGAGCCTTCAGAAGCAAGCTTGCTTCCGTTTTGAGAAAGAATGGATTTAATTTCATTGATTGTCCTGTTGCGATTATCGGTAATACATTCGATAATAAGCGCCGTTCCTGACGGTCCGTAGGCCTCTAAAACGATTTCTTCAAAAACCTCTCCCTCGGTTTCTCCCAATCCTTTTTTTATCGCCCTTTCAATATTATCGTTTGGCATATTAACCTTTTTTGCCTGCTCCATCGCCATCTTTAGCTTCGAGTTTGTATCAGGGTCGCCTCCCTGTTTGGCAGCCAGAATAATTACTCTTGTGATTTTTGAGAACGCCTGACTCCTTTTGGCGTCGGCTACTCCCTTTTGATGCTTTATTGTACTCCAATGAGAATGACCGCTCATATTTTTAGTAATTGTTTAATTTTCTAATTATTTAACCTGGCAATGCTATGATATTACAAAAACCTATTTTATTCAAAAGAAAACAGAAATTAAATCGTATTATTCATTGAAGGTAGCTTTTCTTAATTTTTGCCTGAGAATAACTATAATTATTCCTGAAAAAAAAGCTATCGGCAGTGCAAGGGCAACAGAGGGGATAATAGAAATCGGTTGAGGAATTTTTTTGCTGACTCGGGCCAAGCCTTCTTCTTCTAGACTTGTTTCGGTATTCTGGTTGACTTTTTCCTGAGAATTATCCTCGGTGTTTACATCTAATTTTTCTCGGGCTATAATATTTTTACTGCCTGGAGTCGGGCTATCGTTCCAAAACCACTCCCCATCTGCTTTCGCGAAAGACTGGCCTCTTGGAGCATTGGTATAAATCACTGAACTTGATAAGATTCCGTTTGGGCTAAAGAGCTTTATCTCGTCTCCGTCGTTATTTAGAACGATTTTTGTAATCGGCCGGCTCAAAAAAAGAAACCCTTGGGCCGGAATTTTAGTTCCTTGCGGAAAATCATAAACAGTTGTTTTCCCTTTGGAGTCTTCGATTTTCCAGCCGGACAGATCCACTTCAAAACCGTTTTCATTAGAAAGCTCTATCCATTCTTCCTTTTCGTCGGAGCCAGAAGGGGAAGGCAATATTTCGTTTAAAAAGACATTGCTTGGATAAGAGATTTCTTCTGTTTTAGGGGATGGAGTTGGGTTTAGAATAAAAGTGGGTGATGGTAGTTCCTCTTTTGTGGCGGGATTGGGGCTTGGAGACGGGATCCATGATTTATCAAAACTGTTTTTTGATTTTGGCGTTCCTCCCGAATTCTTACTTGCTGTCCAGTCAGAGGGATTTGAAGCTCCTGTTAGCGTATTTATTCTTTCCATTGTTTGTTTTGTTGCATTGTCTCCGGCAAACCATTTGCCCTGAGAGAAACAGTCAAAACTATCAATTACATTGCCCAGATTATCCTTTATTATAAGCTTCTGTCCTTTGTTATTCAGTTTTCCGCTCAGATTAGAATAGTTAAGGTCATAAGAAGGAGAGATTTTTTCAGAAGACACGATTAAGAAATAAGAGTTCGGCTGAATTATTCCTTTTAGTTTAATACTCCAGTCGAGGTTTTCTCGATAAAATTGGAGTTCCCAGTCATCGAGAGTCGTTGGCAGGTTGGTGTTATTGTATAGTTCCAGCCATTCATATCTCCACCAGTTCTTAGGATCTATGCTTTCCAGTTTTGTTCCCATCCAAGCAACCTCATTAATAACAACGTCAAGAGAACTTGCCGACTTTACAGGGTTAGGGATAAGAAGAGGGGATATAAAAAAAAGCGTTTTCAGTACAAAAAAGAAGACGCCGTACGGCCTTGACAAGAATTTCATATTATATTATAATTAAGCATTAAAATTAGTCCGGAGCTGGGGGTAGGAATTTCTCTAAGTTCGGGTAGCCTGGCTCTCTGCCACTAAATTAGCAGCAGAGAGCTGGGCTATTCCTCGGAGCAATTCTAAAAATTAAGTCCTTACTTAGTATTGCCCTCGGCTCCGGGCTAATTTTTTTTAATTTACCCTCCTCCGCAGAAAGCCACGCCTGCGTGCCGTAACGCACTTCGGCGTGCAGGCACGGGCGGCCTACTCCGCCGAAGTAGCCTTGGCTACGAAGGCTGGATAAGCCCGCGGAGCTTCACTGCTTAATCTCCCGTTACCCTCGTCACTTCATCAAGGGTTGTGGTTTTTTCAAGAACTTTTATCAGTCCGTCTTGATACATCGTCACCATTCCTTTTTTAACCGCCAACTCTTTAACTTCCACTATCGGCGGGGATTTTAAAACCAGTTTCTGCAAATCGTCGTCGTTAAGAAACACTTCAAGAATACCAATCCTTCCCCGATAACCGGTAAAGTTACAGGCCTTGCAGCCCCTTGCTGTCGGAATAGTTGTTCTTTCGTTGATTTCAGGAATTTCTATTTTTTCGGGAACATTCGCCAATGCAGACCTGAATCTTTTTAGACCTTCAGGAGAGATTTTTTCCATTACGGCGCATTCTTTGCAAACTCTTCGCACCAGTCTTTGTGCCATAACCATATTAATGGCCGGAGCAATATTCACCGCTTTGGCTCCAAGGCTAATCAGTCTTGAGATAGTGCCTGCAGCGTCATTTGTGTGCAGGGTTGTTAAGACAAGATGACCGGTTAAAGCCGCCTGCAGGGCAATATCTGCGGTTTCCAGGTCTCTAATTTCACCCACAAGTATTACGTCAGGATCCTGTCTCATGATAGATTTTAATCCGTCGGCAAAAGTATATCCTTTTTTTTGGTTAACCTGGGTTTGAGAAACGCCAGCCAAATGATATTCAATCGGATCTTCGATCGTTATTGTTTTAATTTCGGGCTTATTCACTCTTCTGAGAATGGCATAAAGAGTAGTGGTTTTTCCTGCTCCGGTCGGACCCGTTATAATAATCATACCGTTAGGTTTTAGTATTTCTTTTATGAACGTTTCAAGCAAATCTTTTCTTAATCCCAGATTTTCCAGATCGAGAAGGTTTTTAGGGTTCAATATCCTCAAAACAATAGCTTCCCCGTATTCGGCGGGAAGGGTTGAAGTTCTTATTTCAACAGGATTCTCTCCGAAAACAATGGAAAACCTGCCGTCTTGCGGCTTATCTTCAATATTTAACTTGAGCCCAGATAATAATTTAATCCTTGAGAGGAGGGCTCCGTATATGTTTCGATCAACGGATAAGACTTCTTGCAAGATGCCGTCGATTCTTATCCTTATTTTTGCATCTTTTTCTTGAGGCTCTATGTGGATGTCAGAAGATTCCAGGCTGATTGTTCCAACAAGTATTATTTCGAATAGCTCGGTTACAGGCTTATAAAGAGATTCCAGTATCTTCTCCTTGAACCCGGAGATGTTTTTTGTCGTGCTTTTTGTTTCATCGATTACTTTTTGGGAAATTGCTATTTCGCCTGTAATTTTTCTAGAATCTTCCGCCATGTTTTTGTTTGTTTAGAATAGAATAATTTCTTTTTTTCTTAAAAAAACTAATGTATCGACTTATAAGAGCTAAAAAGATAAAATTAAGTTATAGAGATTATTACAAACTATCTTAATGAAGAAAAAAAGTCAATGAGCTTAGAGGTCTTCACGGAAAAATTTACCGATACAAAAAGAATCGGACGGATTTTTGGAGAGGAAACGAGAAAGCGGACGACTAAAAAAGGTGCTTTGATAATAGCCTTAACGGGAGATTTGGGCGGAGGGAAAACAACCTTTATTCAGGGATTTGCCCGGGGCTTGGGGATTAAGCAAAAAATTCTAAGCCCGACTTTCGTTTTAATGAAAAAATTTAAGATCCCGAAAAAACGAAAAAAACTAAAAAACAAGAGCGCGGGGTTTGAATATTTTTATCATCTTGATTGCTATAGAATAAACAATCCCGAAGAGATTTTAACTTTAAGCTTAGAAAAATTAATACTTGGCTCCAAAAATATTTTGGCTATTGAATGGGCTGAAAGGATAAAAAAAATTATTCCAAGAAATTCTGTCCGGATAAAGTTCGAGTTTATGGGCAAGAACAGGAGAAAGATAATTTTTAAATGAAATTTATGGCGAAAAAAAGATTGGTAATTATCGATAGCAATGCGTTAATCCATAGAGCCTATCATGCTCTTCCGCCTCTTTCAACAAAAAAAGGAGAGCTCGTTAATGCAGTCTACGGATTTTTATTAATCTTTCTTAAGGCAATAAAAGACTTAGAACCGGAGTATATTACTGCGGTTTTTGATTTGCCTTCCCCGACCTTCAGGCACGAAAAATTTGACGGTTACAAGGCGAACAGGCCCAAGGCTCCAGATGAGCTCTATAACCAAATACCGAAAGTAAAAAAGGTTCTGTCGGCTTTCAATGTTTCGATTTTCGAGAAAAAAGGATTTGAAGCCGACGATCTGATTGGAACAATATCAAAAACGGCTAAGAAACAAAGAAATGACGTTGAAATAATAATTTTAAGCGGCGACTTGGATACGCTTCAGCTGATAAACGATTCTACGAAAGTATATACAATGCGAAAAGGCGTAAAAGATACAGTCTTGTATGACGAGGCTTCGGTTGAGGAAAAATATGGAGGTTTAGTGCCTTTACAGCTGATAGATTTTAAATCCCTAAGAGGAGATCCGTCAGATAATATTCCCGGAGTAAAAGGCATAGGAGAAAAAACTGCCACAGAGCTTATTAAGAATTTTGGTTCTCTAGAGAATTTATACAAGGAATTAGAGCGGGATACGGAAAAAGCTAAAACTATAATTAAGCCAAGAATTAAGGGCATGCTTCTGCAGCAAAAAGAAACAGCTTTTCTCAGTAAAGCGCTGGCAAGAATTGAGCCCGATGTGCCCCTGGAGTTCAGGCTAAGCGACTGCGTATTTGGTGAATACAACAGAGAAACGATCTCAAAAATTTTAACGGAGTTTGAATTTTATAGTTTGGTTTCAAAAATACCTGAAAAAGGAAGAAAGGGCGGTCAGTCTTTTCTCGCAAGAGAGGAGCCGGACGAGATTGAAAAACAGATAGAGGAATTTTTTAAGGAAGGAATGTTTTCCGAGCAGGTTTATCAAATTGAAAAAGACCTGGTTCCGGTGATTGGAAGAATGCAAAAAAACGGAATAAAAATAGACGAAAAACAATTAATAGCCTTGGGAGAGGAGCTGAAAATAAAAATTTCAAAACTAGAGGAAGAAATTCATAAACTCTCCGGTTCCGACTTCAACATCAATTCTCCCCAGCAATTATCGAAGGTTCTTTTTCAGGATCTGAGAATATCGGTTCAGGGCCTGAGAAAAACACCCGGAGGAGAATTTTCGACTTCTTTAACCGAGCTTGAAAAATTGAAAACAAGCCATGAAGTTATTTCAAAAGTTTTGAAATACAGAGAGCTTTTTAAGTTAAAGTCGGGCTTTGTCGATTCCCTGCCGAAACAAATAGATCCGAAAGACAAAAGAATTCACCCCAAGCTTCACCAGCTCGGAACAGTGACCGGCCGCATGTCGTGTTCGGATCCGAATCTTCAGAACGTGCCCGTCCGGGGGGAATTAGGAAAGGAAATCAGGAAATGCTTTATACCGGAAAAAAGGTCAAAGCTTATTTCCGCAGACTATTCTCAGATGGAATTAAGAGTAGTAGCTTCGGTTTCAAAAGACGAAAAAATGATTAATTTTTTCAAAGAAGGAAAAGATATACACAAAATGACCGCTTCCCAGATTTTTAATATTCCTCAGGAAAAAGTTGACGACGAAATGAGAGGTTTGGCCAAAACACTGAATTTCGGAATCATCTACGGGATTACACCTCACGGATTAGCTGAAAGCGCCGGCATAGCTTTCAAGGAGGCAAAAAAATTTATTGACGAATATTTCAACGATTTCCAGGGCGTTTCCTTGTACTCAAAAGAAGCGATTTCAAAAGCTAGGGAATTGGGTTATGCTGAAACAATATTCGGCCGGAAGAGGTTTCTTCCGGAGATTAACTCAATTGACCCGAGGGTTCGTTGGGCTGCGGAAAGAATGGCTATGAATCATCCTATTCAAGGGTCTTCGGCAGACATTATGAAGATGGCAATGATATTATGCGATAAAATTGTAATGCAATATAAAGATAAGGCCAGAATGATTTTACAGATTCATGATGAATTGCTTTTTGAAGCTGATCCAAGCGTTGCCATTGAGCTTTGCGGAAAAATAAAAGAATCAATGGAAAACGTGGTTAAGCTAGACGTTCCCTTGGTGGTAGATACAAAAATCGGCGACAACTGGAACGATATGGTTTCCTTTCAGAAACTGATATGAAATTTGTGCAAATCTTCTTTGATTAAGGTAGGTCAAACAGTTAAAATAACATAATGCCAGACGAAACGGAAGCCAAAATAATAGACCCCGAATTTGAGGAGGTGCATAACAACATAACTCTGGACATCCGTTTGACTAAATTTATCCTGCTTTTTTTTCTTGGGTTGACGGTTTTGATCAAAATTCTTTTTGGAGTGCCAAGGTCTTATATCGTAGTAGCTATTCTGTTTTTTTGGTTTCTTTCTTATTTTGTCAACGAATATTCTTTAAAGAAAGTAATAAATACCCGCCAACTCTACGGGCTGAACCTGCGGTATTCGCTGTTTGATATTTTATGCATGACCGTGATAGTCCATTTTTTAGGAGGCGTGGAATGGATAGGCGTCTTTTTCTACATACTGATTCTTTCTCTTTCCTGCAATTTGCTTCCCCGCCAGGTCGGGTTGCTATTAGTTTTTTCCGCAGCCGGATCTTATACTTCCTTGGCCCTGCTTGAGTATTTTGGAGTTATTCCTCACGAAACAGTTTTTCTTGAGCAGACGGGTCTTTATAAAGATCCTTTTTATGTCGTTATAATGATAGTCATCGTGACTGTTTTTCTTTTTGTTTTCGGGATTATGTCCAGTTCTTTTTCCGAAACGTTGCGGAAAAAACGGGCAGATCTTATCCGAGCCAGGAAAAACATGCTGGAAGCTTTTCAGGAAGCGGAGAAATCTAAGAATATTTTGGAATTGAAAGTAAAGGAAAGGACTAAAGACCTGAAAAGAGTAGCAGTCAGCCTGGAAGACCAAGTAAGGGAGAGGACCCTTCAGCTTCAAGCGAAAATTGAGGAAATGGAAAAATTTCAGAAAGAACTGGACAGAAGCGCTAAGCTATTAATAAGAAGAGATTTTGAATTGATGCAAACCAAAGAAAAGAGGGAGAGAGAGCTGGAAGAGTTAAGAGAAAAGACGAGACAGATTGAGGAAGCGAGAAGGGCTCTTGAAGAGACCAACGAAGTTCTTGAAGTAAGGGTTGCTGCCAGAACTAGGGAATGGCAGAGTTTGGCCGCAAATCTTGAGGTTCAGGTAAAAGAAAGAACAAAAGAAATGCAGGATAAGGTTAAAGAGCTTGAAAAATTCAACAGCTTAGCCATAGGAAGAGAACTTAAGATGGTAGAGCTAAAGCGGGAGATAAAGGAATTAAATGAAGAACTAGTAAAATTAAAAGGTCAGGAATAATTATTAATAATATCCATAGAAGATCAGTCTTTTGTGGACAGAAAAAATCATGATAAAGGCAGGAATCGGCAAGAGCAATAATTCAAATGCTTTCAAGGCAGGAGAAGAAGCTTGCAGGCAAGCTCTTGACCGGGCAGAAGGTAGAGCCAGCTTGATAATAGTTTTTTCATCTGTAGCTCATGACCAAAAAGAAATGTTGGCAGGCGTTAGGTCTGTTTCAAAGAAAATTCCTTTGATTGGCTGTTCTACCGCAGGAGAGATTACTACAGATGGCCCGAGTTCAAAAGGACTTGCGGTTATGGCGTTGGATTTAGAAAAAATCAAGTGGGTAGTTGGCCTTGGAAAAAATACAAACAAAGATTCTTTCTCAGCCGGAAAAGAAGCTGCACAGATGGCAATGAAGAAAGCAAAGGACCCCCTCTCTTTATTTATAGTTCTTTCGGATGGCCTGGCAGAAAATGGCGCGGCAACGGTAAGAGGGATACAAAGCGAGTTAGGAGAAAACTTCCCGATTATCGGCGGATCGGCCGGCGACGATTTCTTATTCAGCAAGACATATGAGTATCTCGACGGCGAGGTTTTAACTAATTGTGTAATAGGGCTGGGGCTGTCCGGAGAAATATCTTTTGGCGTTGGAGTAAAACACGGGTGGGAGCCAATAGGGCTACCGATGAAGGTTACGAAGTCAAAAGGGGGGAAGTTAACAGAGGTAGACGGAAAACCGGCTTTATCTATATACGAAGAATACTTCGGGAAAAATTCAGAAGAATTGACGAAGGAGCCCATTGCTAAAATGGCTTATACTTATCCTTTAGGGATGAGCGTTGAGGGAAGCTCGGAATATTTAATCAGAGACGTGGTAATCGCAGACAAAAAAGGGGAAATTACCTGTGCGGCCGAGATTCCGGAGGGTTCGGAAATCAGATTAATGCTTGGCGATCCGGAAAAAGCCATCCAGTCGGCCAAAGAAGCAGCTGAAAATGCTTTAAATCAGTTAGGCGGCAAAACTCCGGGGGCAATTTTTGTTTTTGATTGCATAGCCAGAAGCAAGCTTCTGGGAGAAAGGAAAATAGAAGAAATTGAAGCGATCCAAAGCGTTTTGGGAAAAAATGTTCCTCTGATTGGTTTTTACACATATGGCGAAAAAGCTCCTTTAGCAGGAGTTTTGGGCCCGGACTGCCATTCTGTTTTTCATAATGAGACAATGGCTTTATTGGTATTGGGAAAGTAGCAAATAAATAAAGAGCAAAAAAAAATGGATAAGATTCTCGAAGATGAAATAAAAAAAATAAAAAATCATCCAGGGGATACCATTGGATCTGGCATTTTAGACGATTTTGAATTCATTTTAAAAAAGGAAAGAGAAGAGGGTTTAAAAAAACTCGATGATGCTATGGCGGAGGTTGGATGTTTCAGGCAAAAAGATGTCAAAAACTTCAAATGGTATCCTGTCGGTTGCTATTTAACGAATTTGATTTTAGCAAAAGATATTTTTGGATGGGATGATAATGTTTTCAAAGAAATGGGGGCAAATGCCCAAAAAATCTCTTTAATTACGAGAACAATGATGAAATATTTTGTTTCTTTTAAGAAGTGCTTTGAAATAACTCAGGATTACTGGGGCGCATTTTTTACGGTCGGAAGACTAGAAGGCATGGAGGTGAACGAAAAGGAAAGACATGCGTTTATCGTCCTTAAAGACTTTCCGGGCCATCCTTATTACTGCAGATATCTAGAAGGAGGATTCACCCAGGTTGTTTCATATATTGCCAAGAATTCCGGTTGCAGAGAAATTAAATGCAGCTTAAAGGGAGAAGGAGAAGATCATTTGTTTCAAGTTACCTGGGAAATATAATTCTGTAATTTTGATTCGAATGCTTTCGAGTAACCTTTATTAAAGCTAAAATGTTTCAATCATTAAAGAAAAACAAAAACGCAAATCTCCGCGATCTGGAAAAGAAAATAGAGATACTGACGAAGCACTTAGACGATTTGGCTGAATATACAAAAAGCTTGTGGCAGTTTTTGCCGATAGCTGTTTGCAGCGTTAGTCCGATGGGGTTTATTTATGATGCAAATCGCGCCTTTGAAGGATTCACCCTGTGGCCGACATCTGAGATAAGCGGCAAGCCCCTACATACTATCTTTGTGGATAAAGAAGCCGCTGATATTATAGATCAAACTTTAAAAAATAAATCTATAAGCAACCAGGAAGTAAGATTAACGGCAAAAAACGGAGAAAAAATATCGGTTGTTGTTTACTCTAATGTTAGAGAGGATTATAAAGGGGATTCTATCGGTTTCTTCCTCGCGATTATTGACAATAGAGAGCTTAAAAGATCAAAGGAAGTTTTGGAAAAAAGAATTAACGAAAGAACAAAAGAACTTCAGGAAAAAGTAGGCGAATTGGAAAAATTTTATAGATTAGCCGTTGACCGGGAATTAAAAATGAAAGAGTTAAAGGAAGAAATAGAGAAGCTCAAGGCAATGGCTGGGTCCAATAATTAAAAGAATTTATATATGGAAAACCAAAATAGCTTAAAAGCGGAAATAGATATAATAATGAAGAAGAGCGGTCGAACGAAAGGCAGCGAACTTATCACTTATGCGAAGTATATCCGCGAAAAATACGGAGAAAAAGGATTAAAAGCCGTTGAAGAAAAACTCGAAGAATTTGGCTATCCTTTCAGATTTGACAGCGTTAAGATGCTGGGGGAGTGGTATTCTGAGGCGTTAAATGTTTCAGCTATTATAATCGCGAAAAGTCTTTTCGATTGGAAAGAAAAAGATTTTTTTGAATTTGGATACACTTCTCCGAAATATTCTTTCCTTGTCAAGATATTGATGAAATATTTTGTTACCTTAAAAATGTTTGTTGACCAGGGTAAAGAATATTGGTCCAAGTTTATGGATGTTGGAGAGTTCGAAGGAGCTGAACTGGACGAAGAAAAAAAATATTGCGTATTGAGGTTGAAAGGTTACGATTTTCATCCGTGTATGTGCGAATATTTTAATGGTTTCCTTCTCAAGATTTCCGAGAACGTCGTTAAAGGAAAAAATATAAAAATCGAAGAAACCAAGTGCATATATAGGTCGGATCCTTATCATGAATTTTTAGTCAGTTGGGAATGAAATGAAAACAAGCAATAAAGAAGAAAGTTCTATATCAATTAAGGAGCTAGAATCGATTAAAAGAGACCTGGAGGATACCCTTGCCTATCTGAGAGATCTTACTTTTTTTTTGCCAATAGGGTTTTGCTCGGTATCGGCCGTGGGCGTTATTACCGACGTTAACCAGTCCTTATTAGAGCTAAGCGGATACAAAGAAGGAGAGTTGATTGGGTTGAACGTAAAGGATGTTTTTGGAGAGAAAAAATACTTGGAAGAATTAATGGAGAAATGCGTAAGGGAAAATTTTATTAGAGACGGGGAATTGATTTTACTTAATAAACAAAAAAATAAAATTCCCGTTTCCGTTGCCCTTTCGGCAAGAAAAAGCGAGGAAGGAATTTTATTTGGCTACTTTTTCGCCGTTTCCGATATAACCGAGCGCAAACGGTTTCAGAATATGCTTGAAAAAAAAGTTAAAGAAAGAACGAAAGAGTTGCAGATTAGAATTGAAGAGTTGGAAAAATATCACATGTTAACGGTTGGGAGAGAGCTGAAGATGATAGAGCTTAAGAAGGAGGCAGAAGCCTTGAAAGAGGAGTTAAATAAATATAAAAACCAAAGCGGAACAGCGATTTAAACGGGTAATTTTTGGATATGTCTTATTATACAATAACCAAAGAACAGATTCAGGAAATAAAAAAACTTAAGGAAGAGGCAAGGGGGCAAACGATTAAAAACGCTTTGCAATCGATTATGTTAATGGAGGGAATAGAGGGGGTGGGAAGAGTTCAAAAAAAAATGGAGGAGCTTGAGTGCTGGACAGAAGATTACAACAAAATCAAACTTTTTGACTGGTATCCTCTTTGGTATGACGTTTTGCTTATAGCGGTGGCGGCAGATGTTTTTAACTGGGACGACGAGGATCTTAAAAAGTTCGGAACCTACAACCAAAAAGTTTCTTTTTTCGAGAAAATACTTCTAAAGTATTTTATTTCTCTCGAAGTGGTTTTTAAGGTCGCCCCCGAGCGTTGGAAGAAACACTATAGCGTTGGAGACCTGGAGTCTTCTGAATTCAGCGATAAGGAGAAGTACGCGTTGATCCGGCTTAAAAATTTTTCTCCTCATCCCGTTTTTTGTCCCCTCTTGGCAGGATATTTTGAGTCCGCCACCAACTTTGTAGTTCGTCTAAAAAGCGTAAGCGCTTCTGAGAAAAAATGTACATTTAAGGGCGATTCATATCACGAATATCTTATTACTTGGGAATAACTTTTTTTAAAATTATGGAACAACAAAAAACGTTAAAAGAAATCGCAGACGAGTTAATGAAAATCAAGGGAAATGTTCGAGGTGAAGTAATGCGCGTTGACGCCAGCTTTATTCGCGAGAAAGAAGGAGAAGAAGGGATAAGCGTTGTGGAGAAAAAAATGGAGGAGCTTGGGTATCCTTTCGCATTTAAGGATATAAAACCATTAAGCTGGTATCCGGAAGCGCAAAGCGTACTGGTCATTATCGTTGCCAAAGAAAGTTTTGATTGGACGGAATCTGATATATTTGAGTTGGGAGATTACGCGCCAAAAATATCCTTTCTTAGCAAAATGTTTATTAAATATTTTGTCTCCTTGGAGAGAATATTAAAAGAAAGCCCCAAGTACTGGAAAACCCATTTCGACTTTGGAGAGCTGGAGCCCGCTGAGATAAACGAAAAAGAAAAACGCGTCGTGATCAGGATAAAAGGTTATAAGTTTCATCCAATTATATGCGCCTATCATGCGGCATATTTCTTAAGGATTATTAAATCTTCGGTTAGAGGGAAAAATCATTCTGTCGAAGAAATAAAATGCTCACACAAAGGCGATTCTTATCACGAGTATCTGATGAAGTGGGAATAATCGAAAAATAAATGGTAAAAAAGGAGGAACAATTAACAACTAGAAATCCCGTTGAAGATTTAGAGGATATGCAGCGGTATATCGAAGAGCTGACGGTGTTTTTACCGTTGGCTTTTTGTACGATTAATCCTTTAGACATTATTTTGGGGATTAATCAGGCTTTTCAAGACTTGACCGGCTACAAGGAAATGGAAATAATCGGCGGAAGCATAGAAGTTTTATTCACTGAAAAGAAGAAAATTTCAAATTTTGTTTCAAAATTGTCGGAAGAAAAAGAAAGAATCACCAAGGAATTTACACTTTTAAGGAGAGATAAAAAAGAAATTCCGGTAAGTGTTTCTGGTTTGGCAAGGCGTGACGAGGAGAATAATTTTTTGGGATATTTTTTAACTCTTTCCGACGTTACGGAAGTGAAAAAATTTCAAGAAGAGCTCGAAAGGAAGGTTGCCGAGAAAACGCAGGAATTGGAAAACTCAAGGACGGCCCTGATGAACATGCTTGAGGACGTAGAAGAGGCAAGGAAAAAGGCGGAGGCCGAAAGGGATAAAACCCAGACAATAGTCGCAAATCTTACCGATGGTCTTGTTGTTTTCGACAAAAACAGTATTGTTTCTTTAGTAAACCTTCAGACAGAAGATTTCTTTAAGGTAAAGTCCAAAGACGTTATAGGAAAATCTATAGCAGATCTTAATGAAATTCCCGGAATCAATCTTTTGGAGAATCTTTTAGGAATGGAAATAAAAGGCGCTTACAGAAAGGAGTTGATTACAAAAGAGGGACTGACTCTGGAGGTATCTGCAATTCCTTTAATAAGCGGAGCAGAGAAACTGGGAGCGCTTGTGATTCTGCACGATATAAGCCGAGAAAAAACAATTGAAAAGATAAAAACGGAATTTGTTTCAATCACCGCCCATCAGCTTCGCACTCCTCTTTCATCGATCAAGTGGACGCTTAGAATGCTTCTCGATGGAGATCTCGGCGAGATAACAGATGAACAGAGGGAGTTCATTGAAAAAACCTACACATCGAATGAAAAAATGATTTCTCTCATTAATGACCTGTTAGACGTGACCAGGATTGAAGAAGGAAGATATCTCTACAGACCCGTGTTGGGCGATATAGAAGAAATCTTGCAGTCGATGCTCGCTTCTTATAACGATTTGGCAAAAGCAAGAAGGTTAAAAATAGATTTTAAGAAATCGGATAAAAAAATGTCTAAGGTGATGGTTGACGTTGAAAAAATAAGGCTGGCGATCCAGAATCTCTTGGAAAACGCCATAAGATATACGCCCGTAGGAGGGACTATTACTGTATCCTTGAAACGCGACAAAAAAGAAGTCATTATTTCGATAAAAGATAGCGGGGTAGGAATACCAAAAGATCAGCGCGAAAGAGTATTCAGCAAATTCTTCAGGGCAACCAATGTTGTAAAAATGGAAACTGAAGGCTCCGGCTTGGGACTATTTATTACTAAAAACATTATAGAAGCCCACGGCGGGAGAATCTGGTTTGAGTCAGAAGAAGGCAAGGGTGCAAATTTTTTCTTTACCATTCCTATAAAAGAAGAATTCGAGACTTTTATTGAAGGATTTTAAGTAAAACTATTTAAAGGGATTAAAAATGAATAAAGTATTGTCTGTTCGTCAATAAAGGGGTAAAATAGGATAAAGTTAATTCTATATTCAAAAGGAGAAAATTTTGAAATAAAATGGAAAAAATTATAGAGGAACTTGAACGAGATTTAGAAGAAATTATTGATGGGGGGACGACCAAAACCAAGAGAGAGGAATTGAGAGACTTGGTGGATATTCGTTTTCTTAGAATGGTTGTATATTCCCTTCAATGGTCCTCCGTCGGCTACCAATCGGCTCTTCGCTTCGCCGGAATGAAGCTGGGAAAGAGCTTGGGTTCAAAATCGAAAAAATCAGAGCTGTCTTTAGCTCTTGAGGAGATAAAGAAAGTAATTGAAGTTTTAATAGGGGGAAGGGTAGAAATCGAAATTGTGCCGAATATGGAAGGAGCCCAGCTGAAAATTTATGAATCAGCCTTAGCCGCGGACGTTCCTGCCATCGGGCAAAAATTATGTTATTTTGAGGAAGGGTTCATAGAGGGTTATTTGGACGGAGTTATGTCTAAAATCGGATCTTTGGCTGTGGCAGGAGGAGAAAGCGGTATTACAAAAGTTTCTGTGGAGGAAAAAATTTGTTTCGGCCTGGGAGATAGTTATTGCGGATTTTTTATTAAATTTTAGAAAAAATTAATAATTTTAAAAATATGCCAAAAAAGATTTTAATAGTTGAAGACGAAGAAATTATGTATAATCTTCTTAAGCGGCGACTTGAAAGAGAAGGTTATGAGGTTTCGGTAGCTAAAAACGGGGAGGAGGGTCTGGAGTTTATGAAACGAGAAACTCCTGACTTAATCCTTTTGGATATTATTATGCCAAAACTTGGAGGGTTAGAGGTGATGGAGAAAATGAATGAAGATAAGTCCTTGAAATCCATACCCGTGATTGTCATTTCAAACTCAGGGCAACCGGTTGAAATCGATAGGGCGCAGAGGCTGGGAGCTAAAGACTGGTTGGTTAAGGCGAATTTTGATCTAAAGGAAATCATCGATAAAGTGCGTAATCAAATAGGAGGATAGGTACAAGCATTTATTAATCAAAATAAGCGACCGATAAGTAATTTATTTCAGGATAAATAAGCTTATCAAATCGCTGTGAGTTTATGGCAAAAAGAATATTAATAGTCGAAGATGATAAATTCCTTAGGGAATTAATTTCGCACAAACTGATTAAAGAGGGTTATGATATTATTGAAGCGGCTGACGGAGAGGAAGGCATAAAAAAAGCTACAGAAGAAAAACCGGATCTGGCCCTGCTCGATCTTATCCTGCCGGGCATTGACGGTTTCGAAGTTTTATACAGGATGAAAGCAAGCCCCGACACGTCTTCCATTCCAGTAATTATTTTGTCAAACCTTGGTCAGAAAGATGACGTAGAAAAAGGAATGAGACTTGGAGCAAACGACTATCTAATTAAAGCGCATTTCACCCCAGGTGAAATCATCGGGAAAATAAAGGGACTGCTTGAATAAATTTTTATTATTCTCTCTGTTTTTTATTGTTGAGTAAAACAATATGCCCGAACTTCCTGAGGTAGAAACAGCGGTCAGGAGTTTGAATAAAACCATCCTCGGTCGAAAGATCGAGGATGTTTGGTCCGATTGCAAAAAATTAATAAAAAAACCGGGCGAGTTTCATAGATTCGAAAGAGACATTAAAGATAAAAAAATTGAAGAAATTACACGGAAAGGAAAAAATATAATTTTTAGGCTTTCGGATGGTTATTATCTTATTGTCCATCAAAAAATGACCGGTCACTTCCTTTTTGGAGAATGGCGATTGGAAAAAGGTAAATGGCAGCCGCTAAACCCCCAAAGCCCTTTTGGTGAATCAACGAATAGTTTTATACATTTGGCTTTTAGGCTTGATGACGGAAAAATGCTTGCCTTCTCTGACCTGAGAAAATTTGCTAAAGTTATGCTGGTAACTAAAAAAGATTTTTTAAACCTGGAAGACTTAAAAAAAATTGGTCCCGATCCCTTAAGCAAAGATTTTACGGGAGAGGAATTTAATGAAATTATACGGACCCAAAAAGGAAAGATTAAGCGGGTGCTTATGAATCAAGAAGTAATCTCAGGCATAGGTAACATCTATTCAGATGAAATTCTTTGGGAATCAAGAATCCATCCGCTCAGTAGTATTAAAAAATTAAGCGACGAAGATATCAAAAAAATTCATCGCGCCATCCGGAAGGTTTTGGAAAAAGCAATTATCCTAAAAGGAGATAGCGTCAGCGATTACAGACTTATAACCGGAGAGAAGGGTGGCTATCAAAAAGTTCAAAAGGCTTATGGAAGAACGGGACAGCCCTGTTTTAGAAGAGATGGTGGAAAAATAGAAAGAGTAAAAATTGGCAGTCGTTCAGCTCATTTCTGTCCAAAATGCCAAAAGTAGTAATTTAATGATATGCTAATCTTACTTTACGGTGAGGATACTTATAGATCTCGGCAAAAGCTTTGCGAGATTATAGATCATTACAAAGAGCTTCATAGGGGAGCTTTAAACTTAGAATACCTGGAGGGAAAGAACATAGATTTCAAACAGTTTAAAGACGGATTGCTCCAGAGCACTATTTTTAAAGGCAAAAGACTGATTGTATTAAAAAATGTTTTTGGGAACCCAGGATTTAAAGAAGAATTATTAAATAGCGCCGATATATTTTTAAACACCAAGGATGTTATTTTATTTTTTGAAGATGAAGAGGTTTTAGACAAAGACCAATTATTGGTTTTTTTTGAAAAAAAGGGAAAAGTTCAAGAGTTTAAAAAACTGGGCAAGGTTCAGTTAGAAAAGTGGCTTAAAAACGAACTTGAAAAATTTCATATGGAGGCGGATAGAAGCGTTTATCTGAAATTAATTGATTTTGTGGGCGACGACCTTTGGAAAATGTCAAACGAAGTCAAAAAGCTCGCCGCTTTTAAGAACATTCAAAGTTCCGTTAAAAAAAGGATTGAGCTTCAGGACGTAGACCTGATGGTGAAACCGAAGATAGAAACAGATATTTTCAGGACAATCGATGCGATTGCCTTGAAAAACAAAAAACAGGCGATTAGCTTCCTGCACAAACACTTGGAAGAAGAGGATTCTCCTTTGTATCTTCTTTCGATGATAAATTATCAATTTCGTAATCTTTTGCTGGTTCGTGATCTGATTGACAAAGGAAAGCCGTACCCGACGATTGCAAAGACGACGAAGCTCCATCCTTTTGTTCTGCAAAAAACATTTTCTCAGGCTCAGAAATTCAATCGCCGCGAATTAAAAAATATCTACCAAAGAATTCTTAAGGTAGACCTGGATATAAAAAGTGGAAAATTAGATCCTCAGACGGCTTTAGATTTACTTATTGCGGAAATCTAAAGCTGTTTATTGTTGAGAATTTACCTTAACTTTTAAGCCCAGAAGACTTCACGAGTTTTGTTATTCTGGATTTTTTTCTTGAAGCAGTATTTTTCTTGATAAGTCCCTTTTTTGCCGCCTTGTCTAGGGTCTTGTAAGCCTTCGGCAACAGTTTTTTCGCCTCCTCGATTTTTTTTTCAGAAACCAAAGTTCTTATCTCTTTTAAGAGGTTTTTTAGGTGTTTCCTGTTGCTGAAGTTTTTTTCTCTTCTTGTTAAGCTTTTCCTTAACGCCTTTTTTGCTGATTTTGTAATTGCCATAAATTTTGAAAAGGTAATATAAAATATATTAATCTATCTGTAGCTTTTTTTCAAGTCCCTCGGTTATTTTTGCTTTTTTATGGAGAGCTCTTTAATGAGGTCTCTTATTTCCGCAGCCCTTTCAAAATCGAGATTACCGGCCGCTGATTTCATTTCCTTTTCGAGGATTTTTATATCGTTTATTATTCCGAATTCTGCCTTAACCTCTTTCTCTTTTGACAGGAAAGGCAAGTCGGTTATTGCTTTTGAAATCTGCTGCGGCTCAATGCCGTAAGCTTTGTTGAAAGATTCCTGAATTTTCCTTCTTCTCGAGACCTCTTTAATAGCGGCTTTCATTGAACCGGTAATTTTGTCTGCATAAAGGATTACGCGTCCTTCGATGTGCCTCGCCGTTCTTCCCATTATTTGGATAAGCGTGGTTTCCGATCTTAAAAATCCTTCCTTATCTGCATCAAGTATAGCAACTAATGCAACCTCGGGCAGATCCAGCCCCTCTCTTAGCAAGTTTATGCCAACCAAGACGTCAAACTTCCCTTCCCTTAAATTCTTTAATATTTTCGGCCTCTCCAGGGTTTTTAATTCCGAATGAAACCATTGGGTGGATATTTTCTTTTCAGACAAATGCTCAGAGAGGGCTTCGGCCAATCTTTTCGTCAAAGTCAGAACCAGAACCCTTTGTTTCTTGGCAATTCTTTTTTTTATCTCTTCAATCAGGTCCTCAATCTGGTTTATTTTTGTATCCCCTAAAATAACGTTTTTTTCTTCCGGCTTGATTTCTTCTTCAATTCGGTTTTTTTCGAGAGGATGAATCGGCCTTATCTCAATTGAGGGCTCAAGAAGACCGGTTGGCCTTACTAATTGTTCCACGATCTGCCCTTTAGATTTTTCTTTTTCGAATTTTGCAGGCGTGGCAGACACATAAACTACCCTATCGAGCTTATTTTCGAATTCTTTGTAGTTTAAAGGGCGGTTATCGTATGCTGACGGTAGTCTGAACCCGTAATCAATTAAAGTTTTTTTCCGCGCTCTGTCTTGCTGATACATGCCTCCGATTTGCGGTATCGTCTGGTGAGATTCATCGATGAATACCAGGAAATCTTTTGGAAAATAATCGAGTAGTGTATAGGGCGGATCCCCCGGGGCTCTAAACTCAAGGTGCCTTGAGTAATTCTCAACGCCGTGGCAAAAACCGACTTCTTTCAGCATTTCGAGGTCATAGCTAGTTCTCTGCTCCAGTCTCTGGGCTTCAAGTAATTTTCCTTTTTTTCTTAATTTTTTCAGATGTTCTTGCGCTTCGAGTTCAATATTTCTTACGGCAATAATCAATTTTTCCTGAGGAGTGACCCAAAAGTGGGCTGGAAATAATTTAAAGTAATCCTTGACAATTTTGAATTCCGGAGACAGGGAAGCAGAGCCCTTTAAGATATCCTTAATTTCGTTTCCCGAAAATTCAATTCTTAAGACTTCTTTTCCCGTAACTAAAAAAATTTCAACAATATCCCCTCGAACCCTAAAAGATCCGGGTCCAAACCCGACATCGTTTCTTTGATATTGCAAACTGCACAAGCTGCTTAAGAAATTTTTTCTTTCTATTACTTGGCCTTTTTTAATTTCAAGAGAAATCTTTTGATAATATTCGGGAGAACCAATATTGTATATACAAGAAACAGAAGCAACAACAATGACGTCATTTCTGGTTAATAAGTCTTGGGTAGCCGAGTGTCTTAGTCTATCTATCTCTTCATTAATTTGAGCATCCTTTTCAATATAGGTATCTGTCTGGGGAATATAAGCCTCGGGTTGATAATAATCATAATATGAGACAAAAAAATGAACGCCATTTTCCGGAAAGAAGCTTTTAAACTCCTGATATAGCTGGGCACAAAGAGTTTTATTTGGGCTTATAATAAGAGTCGGTTTTTGAATCTTTTCTATAACCGAAGCCATGGTAAAGGTTTTTCCACTGCCTGTCACGCCTAAAAGCACCTGATTTTTAACGTTTTCTCTTAGGTTTCTGGCTAGCTTTTCTATCGCCTGCGGTTGGTCTCCGGCAGGATTAAAGGAAGATTGGATTTTAAACATGTCTATTCTTTTTAACTCAAAAACCTTTTTTTCTCAACAAGGCTATCGACGGAGATTTTAAAAGCAAAGAATATTTCATTCGATAGAAGGTTATTTTCCAATAAAAGGCGAATCGTTTTTTGCGATTCGCCTAATTATCCATAAATTGTCGTAGAAGCAGAATTGACTCATGTTCGGCTTCTGCGCGTTTTACGCAGATAGTTCCTTCTCCAGCTGTCATCTAGACTTTTTTCTTGCGAATTGGACAAGGCTTTAGAAAATATATTTTGTACTTCTTTCGTTCTGTCTCAATTTAAGCTAAAATTATAAGAGAATGAATAGATTAATCAAAAAAATAATACCCAATTTTTTGGTAGGACTCTACCACTTTTTGCTTTCCTTCTGTGCAGCTATTTTCTACGGATTTCCTTCTCGGAATATAAAAATTATTGGAATTACCGGAACAAAAGGCAAAACGACCGTGGTAACTCTCGCAGGAAAAATACTTGAAGAAGCGGGCTTTAAAGTAGGATGGATTTCTTCAGGCACTATAAAAGTGGGAGATAAAGAATGGTTGAATCCGTATCATATGACAATGCCGGGCCGGACTTTAACTCAGAAGTTTTTATCGCAAATGGTAAGTGCAAAATGCCAGCATGCTTTAATTGAAGTTACCTCGGAAGGAATTTTGCAAAGCCGGCATAAATTTATCGATTTTGATACAGTAGTTTTTACAAATCTGGCACCCGAACATATTGAAGCGCACGGTGGTTTTGAAAAATACAGAGAAGCGAAAGGCAGGCTTTTCAAAACAACAGAAGCCACTCATGTCATAAACCTAGATAACGAAAACAGCGGATACTTTTTAAAATTTCCCGCAAAAAGAAAAATAGGTTTTACCATGGGGAGTAAAACAGTTCCTGATATTGAAGTCGTGAATGCGAGCGATTTCTCAGAAAACTCCGGCGGAATAAGCTTCAGGGTAGATTCAACAGAATTCGACCTTAAACTTTTCGGCAGATTCAATGCCGCTAACGCCCTTTGCGCCATTTGCGTCGCTATTTCCCGGGGAATTTCTTTAGAGATTTGCAAGGCTGGCCTTGAAAGGGTTTCGGGAATTCCCGGAAGAGTGGAATCTATAGACGAAGGCCAAAATTTTAAGGTTATTGTGGACTTGGCGCATACTCCCGGATCTTTTGAAGAAATCTTCAAGCTGGCAAAAAGCTTACCTCACGACAAAATCATTTCTGTTTTCGGGTCAGCCGGCGGAGGCAGGGATAAATGGAAAAGGCCCGAGCTTGGGAAAATCGCAGCAAAATATTCAGACGAAATAATCCTTACAAATGAGGATTGTTATGACGAAGACCCTCTCAAGATCTTGTCGGAAATAAAGGAAGGAGTAATAAAAACAGATTTTCAAACGCAGAACTTATACGAAATAATAGACAGGAAAGAAGCTATTAAAAAAGCTTTTAGATTGGCAAGAGAAAATGACATTGTTCTGCTTTTGGGAAAAGGAACAGAGCAAATAATGGATATAGGTTTTAAAAAAATTCACTGGGATGAAAGGGAAGTTGCGAGAGAAGAATTAAAACTTTTATGAAAAATTATGAGATTTTAGAGCACAAAGCAGATTTAAAAATCAAGGTTTTTGGTAACACCAAAGAAGAGCTTTTTATGAATGCACTTTTGGCAATGATTGATAGCATGAATCCTGAAATTAATAATCGTGACGTTGAAACCGATAGGAGCATTAAGGTTGAATCTTTAGATCTTTCTTCGCTGTTGGTTGATTTTTTAAGCGAAGTTCTTTATTTAAGCCAGACTAATAGCGAAGCTTATTTTAAAGTAAAATTTTCTAAATTCGAGGATACCGGACTGGTAGGCGAAATTTCCGGGAATAAAGCAGAAAGGTTCGGCGAAGATATTAAAGCTGTTACTTTCCACGGTTTAAATATTATTCTTTCAGAAAAGGAAATCTGGGAAGCTGTAATAATTTTTGACATATAAAACGCAATTAAACCAATGCCATTGAACATTACCGCTATTTCTTTCGGAATCAGTACTATTTTGGCGGTCTTTATAACAGCCCGGGCTTATTTGAGTTGGAAGAAGCAGGAAGATAATCAGGTCGGCAAAAATTACTTTTATGCAATGCTTTTTGTATCTTCATATTTTAGCGTTCGCGCCATAGCAAGCTTTTTATTCTTCAACTCCGCTATCGCTTTGACTGTTGCATATATTTTGAGCCATGTATTTGTTGCTTTCGCATGCGCTTTTTTTGTAAAATTTACAGTTGTCATTTTGATTGGGACGCCTTCCGAGAACCTGTTATTTTATCTGACCTTGTTTCTGTTTGCGATTTATCTTATCTTCAACATCATATTCTTGAATAATCCGCATTTTAACTATGAGCTAAACGTTATTGAATGGGGTATAAATAAATACGTTGGCATTTTTTATGCCATATTAGGCTGGTTGGTTTTTTTATCTGTAGCAGCTTCACTTATTTATAAAGCGGTTCAGAATTGGACAAATAATATTGTGAGAATAAGGTGCCTGTTAATGGCTGGAAGCGCTTTATTAACTATTTTCGTTCTTATCCCAAGAAATATTTCTCCAGCCCCGTCTCTTATTTTGGTTTCTGATATCGGTTTTGCCATCTCTTTGGGTTTAATTTTTCTGAGCATGAATTACAAAGGAAAAGAAGAAAAAAAGTAATTCATTAAGATTACGTTGATGATTCAAAAAAACGAATTCATAAAAAAATCTCCATGGATTTGGGAGATTCCAAAGACTGCAATTCCCGGCATGCTTGTACCTGGCCGAATATACGCTTCGGAAAAAATGTTAGAAGAAATTGAACCGGATGCAATTCAGCAGGTAATTAACGTGTCTTTCCTCGGGGGAATTGTTAATTATTCCTTTGCCATGCCGGATATCCATACCGGTTACGGGTTTGTTATCGGCGGAGTTGCCGCTACCGACTATTCCGAGGGCGTCATATCGCCCGGGGGAGTCGGTTACGACATTAATTGCGGAATGAGGCTTTTAAAATCTGACTATACGATAAATGATTTACAGCCTTACGTTGACAAATTATCAACAGAAATTCAAAAAGAGGTGCCATCGGGACTGGGGAGGGGAAGGAAAGTTAAGTTAGATTTTCCTGTTCTTGATAAAATCTTAATCGGCGGGGCAAAAAGATTGGTAGAGCAGGGTTATGGAGAACAGGAAGATCTGGAAAATTGCGAATCGGGAGGTTATCTTTCAGGTGCCGACACTTCGAACGTTTCCGATTATGCAAAGAACCGCGGAAGAGACCAGGTTGGAACATTGGGTTCCGGGAATCATTTTCTAGAAATCCAGAAGGTTGATGAAGTTTTTGACGAGGAGACGGCAAAAGTATTTGGATTATTTAAGGATCAAGTAGTAATTATGGTGCATACGGGTTCGAGAGGGCTTGGTCACCAGATAGCCACAGATTATATAAAAATAATGATGCAGGCAATGGAAAAATACAGAATAAGTCTGCCAGACAGAGAATTAGCTGCCTGTCCTGTCAATTCGTCAGAGGGCCAGAAGTACCTTTCTGCAATGGCTTGCGGAGCAAATTATGCCTGGGCGAACCGGCAGACAATAACCCACTATATCAGAAAAGTTTGGAAATATGTTTTGGGAGAAAAATCATCGGGCTTGAAAGCGGTTTACGACGTAGCTCATAATATCGCAAAAATAGAGATTCATAACGTTAACGGAAAAGATACCAAGGTTTGCGTTCATAGAAAGGGATCAACCAGGGCATTTCCGCCAAACCACCCAGAACTCCCGGAAAAATACAAAAAAACAGGCCAGCCGGTTTTAATACCAGGTTCAATGGGCACTGCCTCATACGTTTTAGTCGGAACCGAAGCAGGCAAGGATACCTGGTATTCAACCTGCCATGGCGCGGGAAGGACAATGTCAAGAAGCGCTGCCATAAGATCATTATCGGGTCAAGATGTAGTTAATGAATTAAAATCAAAAGGCATTCTGGTTAAGTGTTGGAGCTTTAGAGGAATAGCCGAAGAAGCGCCAATGGCTTATAAAAACATTGACAGCGTAGTGGAAGTCGTTCATAATGCAGGATTATCAAGGAAGGTAGCAAAACTGTTACCTCTTGCCGTAATAAAAGGCGAGTAATAGAAATCATCTCTTATGGACAGACATAAACGGCCAAAATCGTTGAGGAAGTTTATCCGAAATGAAAAAGCCCGAATAAGGCGCGATTTTGTTGATTTAACCAAACAAACGGAACTGATTTCTGAGCTCTATAAAAAATTACCCATAAAAATTTAATCATGACAATAAAAGAGATTTACGATTTGGCAATTCAAAAAGGGATAGATGCTGATCTGAGAGGAAGGGATCGGGTTGAAAAGAATCTGCAGAGGAAAAGAGAGAAATTCGAGAAGATGTCTGAGGAACAGAAAGAAGAATTTGACGAAGAATCTTTGAAAAATCCTTTTTCAGATTCAAGAATTTTGAATATAGCGGAAGATAAGGATATAAAAAGAATTTTAATTGGAATTGATATTGAACCCGCTGAGCTGCTTCTGGCCAAAGAGCTTGGAAATATAGACCTTATAATCTCTCATCATCCTCTGGGCAAAGCTTTAGCTAACTTGCACGAAGTGATGGAGCTCCAGTGCGATGTTTTAAACCAATACGGGGTTCCTATTAATATTGCGGAAGGATTAATGAGGGAAAGGATAAGCGAAGTGGCGAGAGGTTTAAACGCAAGAAATCATCAGCGGACAGTTGATGCGGCCAAACTTTTAAAGGCGAACTTAATGTGCTTGCATACTGCTTGCGATAATCTGGCAGCCAGATTTTTAAAGGATAAAGTTGAGAGCGAAAATCTTCCAAGAATTGAGGATTTGATGAAGCTCTTAAAAACAATTCCGGAATATAAAGAAGCGATGAAATTAGGGTCTGGTCCGAAAATTTTTGTAGGTAACGAGGAAAACCGCTGCGGAAAGATCGCAGTCACAGAGATTACCGGAGGAACCGAGGGTTCTCCTAAGTTATATGAAAAAATGGCGCAGGCCGGAATCGGAACAGTCATCGGCATGCATATTTCCGAGGAGCACAAAAAAGAGGCAGAAGCGGCCAATATCAATTTTGTTATAGCCGGTCACATTTCTTCTGATTCCTTGGGAATAAACTTGCTTCTTGACGATCTTGAAAAAAGAGGAGTTGAAATTGTGCCGTGCTCGGGACTGACTAGGTTTTCAAGAAACAAATAAGTTATATTTTAAAAAGCAAAAAAAACGGTCGCTTGGGGCGGCCGTTTTTGCTAGAATAAAGTTACGAACAATATGAGGACAGGAATAGCAACAGTCCCTCTTGATTACGGAAAATGCCCAAAATGGTTGTTTGAGAGAATGAAACGGTTATCGAGAGCCGTAACTTTGGCTATCGTGGAAGAATTCGGACCTGACGAATTCTTGAAAAGATTATCCGATCCTGTTTGGTTTCAATCTTTCGGCTGCGTTTCCGGATTTGATTGGAATTCTTCCGGCCTGACTGTCACAACCCTCGGCGCTTTAAAAGAAGCTCTTCGTGGGATCGAATCAAGGGTCGGGATTTTTGTTTGTGGCGGAAAAGGAAAAACTTCAAGAAAGACCCCGGAGCAAATACAAAGGTGGGGCGAGTTTTTGCATTGGTCTCCTGAAAAAATAGACAGTACTATTTATGCCTCAAAGATGTCGGCAAAGGTTGATAATACTGCTTTACAAGATGGATTTCAGCTTTACCACCATAATTTGATTTTTACAAAGGCGGGAGAGTGGAGCGTGATCCAGCAAGGAATGAATACTGTTTTACGAAGAGCGAGGCGTTACCACTGGCTTTCTTCCAGCCTGAAAGACTATATCGAGGAGCCTCACTTGGGAATTGTTTCTGATGTTAAAGTAAAACCATTAAACTTAACCGCGGCTGAAAGCAGAAACAACAGGGAAGTCAGCTTGGGCTTGGTACGAGAAGAGCCCAAAACTTTTTTAAGAGATTTAGAGGTCATCCAGAATAAGGGCCCAAAGAACCTCACTTTTATGGAATTGAATAATGTTGAATTCCATTGGCATCCCGTTGCTGAAGAAAAGTTTGATTTAAAGAGATTGGGTAAAACAATTTCTTTGGCAAGTTCCGGAAAGCCCGAAAGTTTCGAAAAGCTGTTATCAATTAAAGGCGTTGGGCCAAGAACTATAAGAGCTTTGTCTTTGGTTTCGGAATTGATTTACGGAGCAAAACCTTCTTTTGAAGACCCTGCCAGATATACATTCGCTTATGGGGGCAAAGACGGAACGCCTTTTCCTGTTGACCAAAAAATTTATGACGAAGCGCTTGGGATTCTTGAGAGAGGAATAATAAAAAGCAGAATATCTCAGAGCGAAAAAATTCAGGCGCAAAAAAGATTAAGACCGTTTATGGAAAAGAAATGAAAAACTATTCTTCAAAACAAGCCAAGAAAGGAAAGCTTGCTTATAGAACGCCTGACAGATTTATCTATAAACAATGCCAGAAAACTATAAAGCATAAGAATAAATTCCGAAAAGGATAAAAGAGATTTTTATCTCTTTTATCATCTATCAACTCTATTTGAGCTGTTTTGTCATATAAGTCTCTTTGAGTCTATATCCGAATTTTTTGAAATAATTCCTTGCTCCTATTCCGGCGATTACCGTGATCCTCTTAAAGCCGAATTCTTTTTTTGCTATTTTTTCAGCTTCAAAAATCAGCTTTTTACCAAGGCCTTTGTGTTGGGGAGAGATTTTTGAAAAACTGCTGCTTTCCAGAGGATTCAATTGTCCGTAAGTGTGCATTTCGCGGATTAAAGCCGAATTTTGCAAAATAGGAAAAGAGGAATCATAAGAATGCTCGCACGCCGACCTGTCTTCCGAAGCTTTAGCGAAGGAAGGAGTTTCAGAGATGGCGGGAATTCTTAACCTTAATAAACTGTAAAGCTTGTCTCTGTTTTTATTTTCGAAAGATAAAAATATTTCTTTTCCGCCGGAAGCTTCGTAGTCTAGCCTGTATAAAATAATTTTTTCTGTTGCGTCGTAATTCCCTTTTATCTCCCTGCATCTGATGCATTTGCAACGCCAACTTTCTTTTCTGGAATCTTGTTCGATGACCTGTCTTAAGTTTGAAATTTTTGCGGGTCCGGCCACAACGCTTTGAGACGGAATATCCCTCGTTATTCTTTGTATTCTTACGAAATAAGGGACTTTCTTTTTTATAGTTTTTACAAGATTTATTAGTTCCTCGTCTTTATAGGGTTTGTATTTTTTTTCTTTCCACCATCTGTAAAGCTTGGCTTCTTTTAAAACCGCGCAGGGATATATTTTCATAAGGTCCGGCTTGAAGTTTGGATTTTCAAAAGTTTCTTCAAACATTTTTTCGTCTTTTTTTAAACTGGACCCGGGCAAATTCGGCATCATCTGATATAAAACCTTAAACCCCGCGTTTTTTAAAAGTTTTGTAGCTTTTATTGTTTCTTTTACGGCATGTCCTCTCTTGTTCAGTTTTAAAACATCATCAAAGACAGATTGTACTCCAAGTTCTGTCATTGTCACCCCAAGCTTCCGCAATTTTTTTATTTCCTCAATGTTTATAAAATCCGGCCTTGTTTCTATCGAAAGCCCGATTATTCGGTGCTTTGCTTCTTCGTTTATTTTTTGGGAGAATTCCAAAGTTTTTCCAAATTTTCCGTTGCAGGCGTCGAAACATCTTTTTACAAACCATTTTTTGTATTTTTCAGGATAAAAACTCCATGTTCCGCCGATAATCCTTAACTCTATTTTGTCTGTCGGGTGACCTGTGTTTTCCAAAGCAATGATCCTTGTTTCCACCTGCCTTGCCGGGTCATATTTATTTAAAACAGCTCTCATCACAGCCGGTTCATTCGTAAGGTAGCTTTTCGGAGCTTCTTTTTGGCTTGGGCAGTAAATGCATTTGCCTGGGCAGGGATAGGGCTTTGTTAAAACGGCAACGTTGACAATTCCCGAAAGAGAACGCATCGGTCTCAATTTAAGCAATGTTTCAAGCCAAAAGGCTTGTTTTAATCTTTTACTTTTAAGCATTTCGTGATAAGTCTTTAATAGAACCACATTGCCAGGGAACGGAGAGTTATATTTTTTTGCAGCCCGTCTTTTTGTCCGCGCAAAATCCGCCGAAGTCTTAACTCGGTTTTTAACGAGCTCTTTGATGACAAACTCATTGATGTTCATGAATAAAGATTACGCAAAATTCATTGTAGAAAAGACAACTAACGATTATAACCGAATTGCTGATGATTTTTCAAGGACAAGAAGCCATGTTTGGGAAGAGCTCAGGGTTTTAGAAAAATATATTCAGCCAGGCGACAAGGTTTTAGATTTAGGATGCGGCAATGGAAGATTTTATGAATTTTTAAAAAATGAAGCTCCGCGGGCTAACGCCCGCGATAACTTCTCCTCTTTCGGCGGAGCGAAATCCGCCGAAGCAGAAAACTGGCATTCATCCCCGGTCTTACGGCCGAGGTTTTCTGCGAAGGAGGATAAAAAGATTGATTATTCGGGAGTTGACGTTTCGGAAAAATTAATCAAGATTGCTAAAGAGCGATACCCGGAAGCAAAATTCCAAACAGCCGACGCCTTAAATCTTCCTTTTTCCGATAATTGCTTTGATAAGGTCTTATGCGTAGCTGTACTGCATCATATTCCGTCGGCAGGGTTAAGAAATCAATTTTTAAATGAGGCAATAAGAGTTTTGAGGCCAAATGGATTGTTAATTTTAACGGTTTGGAATTTGTGGCAGAGCAATACAGCCTTGAAGCTATTAGTTAAATATACAATTTTAAAGATTTTAGGAAAGTCGTGGTTGGATTTTGGAGATATTTTTTATCCTTGGAAGGATGGTTTTCGAAAAGAACTGATTCAAAGATATTTCCATCTTTTTACCGAAAAAGAACTGACTGGGTTGATTTCGGATCAGGGATTTATAGTAAAAGAAATCGGTACATTGGAAGATAAAAAATTAAGACACAGCAATATTTATATAGTCGGTGAAAAATCCTAAAGAAACACAACGAGAACTTATTGCTGAGCATAGAGCTCTATACACAAACTCTGCGAGTTTGTGTCGAGCCCGACGCTGGATTTCTGATGGAAATCCAGCGTATAGGGTCCCCATAGCTTAATGGATAAAGCGCGACCCTCCGGAGGTTGAAATGAAGGTTCGACTCCTTCTGGGGACACTAAAATAAATCAGAAAAAACCTCAAAAGCCAATGCACTTGACAAAGAATTTTTCGCGACTAATATACAAGTTGTGGGGGGGTGCGAGATTTTATTCTCTAAGGACATCAGAACATCGTGAAGGAGGTCGCTAAGGATATCCGCAGTTAAAAGTCCTTGACTGGTCTAGAGTTGACCGAGTTCATATGGGCTGATCCCCCCACAGCTAAGAAAGAGGCGTTTTCGCCCCTTTTTTAGTTTCCCGGAGATCATATAGCTTGCTGAAATTTGCCGGGTTTATGCTATAATAATTATATGAAATACAAAATTGCTGTCAGCGGAGGAGCTTCTATCGAAAACGTACCGACAGATGCAATCGTTCTGGCAAGGCAAATCGGAAAAGAAATAGTAAGGCAAGGATGCATTTTAATTACGGGGGCCACAACTGGTCTGCCTCTTCTGGCAGCTCAGGGAGCCAAAGAGGAAAAAGGTATTAGTATCGGCTTTTCTCCGGCTTATTCTGAATTATCCCATATTCGCAGCTTCAAGCTCCCAACTGATTTTTTTGACGTAATTGTTTACACGGGATTTGGTTATTCCGGCAGGAATCTTTTAATGACCAGAGCTGCCGATGGGGTGATAGTAATTAGCGGGCGCATGGGAACGCTTAATGAATTTACGATTGCCTTTGAAGACAAGAAGCCAATAGGAGTTTTGGAGGGATCCGGAGGCACGGCCGATAGAATTCGCAGTCTTACTAAGGGCCCCTTGAGGCAGAAACCAAAAATTTTTTACAGTCATGATCCAAGAGAGCTCGTCGAAGGGTTGATTAAACTGATAAAAAAAGAGAAAAAAAAGGGCAATAATGTTTAAAAAAGGTCGATAGAAATAATTTAGTCAATTTTAAATATGCCAGAGGTAACACCCGAAGAGGGAAAATTAATAGGAGAGGTTACCCATTATTTTGGAAATATTGGAGTGGTGGTTATCGAGCTGAAAGATGCTCTTAAAGAAGGAGATACAATAAGAATCGAGGGAGGAGCGCACAGCTTTGAGCAAGCGGTTGAGTCTATGGAAGTTGATCGGAAAAAGGTCACGCAAGCCAAAGCCGGAGAATCGGTTGGGTTAAAAGTCACACAGAAAGCCAAAGAAGGTTATAGGGTATACAAGATTTAGTGTTTTCTACTAGTTTAAATTTTTTAATTTATTTTATATGGAGTTATTAAAAGACCCCATGATTGAAATAATTTATCAACTTCTGTCGGCAGCGATTTTTGGCGGTTTGGTTGGGCTTGAAAGAGAATATAAGAAAAAAGAGGCGGGCTTAAGAACTTACACCCTGGTTTCTCTTGGTGCCGCTCTTTTTACAATAATTTCCTTTGGGACCGCAAAGGGATTTTTAGACAATCCTGGTGTAAGTTTTGATCCGGGAAGAATAGTCGGCCAAATTGTGGTTGGGATAGGATTTCTTGGCAGCGGAATAATCGTTTTTCGAGGATTTCATATCGAAGGACTTACAACTGCCGCTGGGCTTTGGATAGTGGCGGCAATCGGTTGCGCTGTCGGGGCAAAGCTTTATTTTCCGGCATCCTTTGTAACTTTTTTGACTATCGGGATTTTAGCCGGCCTAAGAATGATTGAAGAAAAAGCGTTTGATAAAAAAGAAAGCGAATAGATTTTTAAATAACAAATTCAAAATTTCTCGAAAACAAAAGCTCTTAAGCTTTTGTTTTTTTAATTAATTTGTTTATTTGGTATCTTTTCGTACTGAGCCCTGACGCATAATCGTTTAGGGGTTATCGAGCGTTGACAAAATTTAAAAAAAAGATGATAATAAAAAAGGTCGTTAACAATTCAACGATCCAAGAAAAGACCGAAAGGAGTGCGATGGTGCAGCTTTCTAGCGGACTAACATTGTCACAAATCAATGAACTAGGGAAAATTCTTGAAAATGAAAAAGAAAGGATCAAAAAGTGTCTTGAGGCATACAACGAAAGGTTTGTCTCTGATGTAGCCACCGAAGATCTCCATTCCATATTGCCTCCGATGAGGCAGAACCATGCTTTTAGAGTAGAGGAGCTACCCGAAGTGGAAGCTGCTCTGCGGAAGATCCCAGATGGAACATACGGAATATGCGAAGGCTGCGGAGAGAGTATTTCTTACGAGAGACTCTTGCAGTTTCCCTGGGCAAAATGCTGCGTGAGATGTCAGAATAAAAAAGAAGGCTGCAATAAAAAGCGGACGATATAACACCGTTATAATTCTCATACTGAGGATTTTTCGTTTTACGGGCTGGCATTATGCCGGCCCTTTTAATTTTTTCTTGATATATAGCATTTCCTGCGCTATAAAAGATTTATGGAGTTTATTGCCGATTTTCATATACATTCAAAATATTCCAGAGCCACGAGCAAGGACATGGATCTTGAAGCATTAGACAGGTGGGCGAAGATCAAAGGAATCATCGTTCTGGGGACAGGAGATTTTACTCATCCGGAATGGTTCAGGAACCTGGAAGAAAAATTGGAGCCTGCAGAACCGGGCCTCTTTTGCCTGAAGGCTGGTCCAAAAGTTGCAGGAGGAAGTTCAAATATCCGATTTATTCTGACTGCTGAAATAAGCTGTATCTATTCAAAAAAAGGAAAAGTTCGGAAAATCCATACGCTTGTTTTTGCCCCGTCTTTTGAAGCGGTTGAAAAAATTAACACTTTTTTGGGCTGGACCGGAAATCTGAAATCTGACGGCCGCCCGATACTCGGGATGGACGCAAAGGAATTGGCAAAGATTGTGCTGGATTCTTCTCCTGAATGCCTTGTCATTCCCGCTCATGCTTGGACTCCTTGGTTCAGTATTTTCGGCTCGAAATCCGGATTCGATTCAATTGAAGAATGTTTCGAGGATTTTTCAAAATATATATTTGCTATTGAGACAGGCCTTTCTTCAGATCCTGCGATGAACTGGAGGCTGTCTGCCTTGGATAAAATAACCTTAATCAGCAACAGCGATTCGCATAGCCCAGGCAAAATTGGCAGGGAGGCAAACATATTTCAAAGCAATAACTTGAGCTATCAATCGATAGCCGGCGCTTTGAAGAAAGAGAATGTTAAAGACTCAAAGATGATTTCAACAATTGAATTTTTTCCGGAAGAAGGAAAATATCATTTTGACGGACATAGATTGTGCGAGGTTTCTTTGTCTCCGAAAGAATCAAAAAAATACAATAACATTTGTCCAAAATGCGGAAAACCTTTGACCATTGGTGTTCTTAACAGGGTTGAGGAGTTAGCGGACAGGCCGGAAGGGTTTATTCTTGAAAGTGCTCCAACTTATAAAAACTTGATTCCCTTGGATGAAATAATTGCCGACGCGTTAAGATCCACCGTCGTTTCAAAGCGAGTGGCAGAGGAGTATAAGAATTTAATAAAAAAAGTCGGCAACGAATTTAATGCAATCCTACGCGCTTCACGCTCTGATTTGGAAATGGCAACTTTACCGGAAATTGCCGAAGGGATTATGAGAGTAAGAGAAGGAAGGGTGAATATTGCCCCCGGATACGATGGAACATACGGAAAAATAAGTATTTTTGGAAAAGAAGAAACAAAAACAAAAATAAACCAAAAAACATTATTTTAATATAATTCCCTAAAGGGGACCCTGTAATTGCTTCACAGTTATGATTAAAGAATATAAATTCGGCTCAATAACAATCGACGGGAAAACCTATGATTACGACCTTGAGGTCCGTTGGACAAACGAAGTTCTGCCTTGGCGGAGAAAGGAAAGCCATATAATTGACATGGAAGACATCGAAAGCGCCTTATCTCAAAATCCTCAGGCGATAGTAATAGGCACCGGAGAATCTGGAATGGCAGAAGTGACCGAAAATCTGAAAATTGGACTGGAATTAAGAGGAATCGAACTGATCATTGATTTAACGGCAGACGCCATTAAAACCTTCAATGTTATAAAAGAATACTCCGAAGAAGAAGACGGAGTTCAAAAAAGAGTGATTGGTTTTTTTCACCTAACGTGTTAATATTGCTAGGTTTAATATGACCCTTAATGAAGAAAAAGAATTAATCGAAAGGGCTAAAAAAGACCCCGATGCTTTCGGGGTTCTTTATGATTTGAATTACTCAAAGATATTTAATTACATTTTAAAAAGAGTAGCCAATATTGAGATCGCCCAGGATATTACCTCCGAAACGTTCTTGAAAGCCTTAAAAAATCTCTGGAAGTTTCGCTGGAAAAATGTTTCTTTTTCGGCTTGGCTTTATCGCATTGCCTCGCACGAGATAGCCAATTTTTTTAGATCTAAAAAGGTTACCGTTTCCTTGGAATTTTCAGCGGAGCCGGTTTCCAGCGATAACCCTCTATCTGATATCCTTGAGGCGCAAGAAGAACTGAAAAAGCAGACAGATTTTCTTATCGTGCACAAGAAAATATTACAGCTACCCGTAAAATATCAGGAAGTAGTTACCTTAAGGTTTTTTGAGAAAAAACAGATCAAGGAAATTGCCGAAATCCTTGGAAAAAGGGAAGGAACGATAAAATCCTTGCTTCACAGAGGCGTGGAAAGACTGAAAGCCATTATGCCACCAACAGGGCAATAAGGCGTTATATATATATGAAAGAGGAGTATCCGATTAAAAATTTAGAAGATATTTCGGTCCCCGAAATAGAAATCCCCAGCCATAGAAGAAAGCTGAGGGCGGTTTTGCTTGGCAGTTTCTATAAAGAGAGAAGAAATTGGGGTGTTTTTTCTTTGCTTTGGAAAACGGTTCCGGTAGCGTCTTTGGCGATTATTTTGGCGGTTATTGGAATAAATAACTTTTCGGTACAAAACTACAACTTTGCAAGAGCGGCCGAGATTGCCTCGAAAGATCCGCAAGTTAAATCCCTGATTGAAAGAGGAGGGATTATAAAGGATACGAAAATTGTTGGTAGCAAGGCCTATCTTCTAGTTCAAACACCGCGAGAAACAAAAAAACAATCCGAAGAGCGGATCGGAATGTTGTCTGCTCCAAGTAAGAATGCAGCTTTGCCAAGGGAGCCCGAGGCTATTTTGGCAGAAGTTGACTTTAAGGATAGCAAAGTCTTGAAAATTGAGGATGCAAATTCGGAAGTCGTTCCTTTGTCAGATGACGAGAAAGAGCGAGCCAGAAGTATAGCAAATAAGAGTTCTGAAACAAAAGAGGTTATTCCGAAAGAAGCGCAGATTCAGGATATTAAACCCGTATATACCCAACTGAAACTTATCAGAAAAGGAAATCTTGTGACCGTTGCTCCCGAATCTGGCAAGGAAAATAAAGCCCTTATTATTTATAAGAAAAACGGGAACAAGTGGGAAAGCACGATTAATATGGAAGAAGAAAGAGTAGAAAATATAGATTTTTTTGAAGAGACGGAAAAGTGACGCAACCTTTTAATACCAGCCGCGTTTTGTTGTCATAAGTGGATCCGAAAGGTCGATAAACAAAAAAAATGAAAAATATGAAAAAAATTAAATTATTTATTCTTCCCTTAATTATTTTAGGTTTAATTGGAGCGTTTTCTTTTGCGCAAGCAAAGGAAAATCAAGGATTACACGTTGGCAGTAGGAGTAATGAAGTGAAAGCCCTTCAGCGTATCTTAAAACAAGATCCGGGAATCTATCCCGAGGGGTATGTCACTGGTTACTACGGAACCTTAACCGAAAAGGCTATAAAAAAGATTCAGAAAAAATGCAATGTGCCCGAGACCGGAATAATCGATCCGGCAACGGAAAAATGCATTTTTCCGGTTGATTATAAGATTACGGTTCTGTTTCCGAACGGCGGAGAGGCATTGGACAGAAGCCAGCTTCAAACGATTAAGTGGGATGCCGTTTTAACGACCACTCAAAGCCAAGAGGAAGGAGTCAGAGCTTACCCTTTTTGGAAAAAGGTTTCGATAGATCTGTTCAGAAAAGAAGCTCAGGAATCGGTTTTCGTTAAGCATATCGCAACCGTTGATCTGTCCGATGAATCTTATACCTGGAAAATTGCAAATGATATACCGAACGGTTCAAATTATATAATCAGGATAAGCGCCGGAAGGAATGTTCTGCCGATGATACTGCATGAAGAGGAAGGAAGCATAATCAGGCCGGAAGAAATTTGGACTTTACCGCCCCATACGGGGATATTCTGGGATGAGAGCGACGGCAAGTTCAGTATTGCCGGTAGTAATCCTCAGCCTCAACCGCATCCGGATTTCGGTGAACTGATAAAGCTTATTGAAAAAATATCTCAGGAATTGGCTCAAGCGATTGAAATGTTAAAGAAAATTGATCAGAGCTATTAAAGGAAATAATGTTTGGTCAGACCGGCCGGGCTTTCGCCCGGCTGGTTTTCGTCTCAGCTTGACTTTTTGTTCGGGTCAGAATATAATCACCAATAGACTAATAAGTCGAGGTATCTTAATTAATCTTCAATAGTTTCGAAATTAGCGAAGGGCCATATTAAGTAGAGCGACTTAGGAGTTTAAAGGTCGCTTTTTATTTTTTATATATCGTAAACTGAACACTAAGCACTCGTTATTATTTTGCGCGTTTTGTTTACGAAGCTATTAGCGTTATGGCCTTCCAAAATTTTGATCGCCAAGATCGACCACCCGCTCCAAAATTTCACGGAGAGTGGACCTGCGCAGACTGCGGGACTAAGATTACTGAGCTCCCATTTGAGCCAGCCCCCGACAGACCAGTCCGCTGCAGAGAGTGTCACATGAAGAGAAGGGATCGATTTGGTCAAAGATAAAAACGAACCCCGCCTGAAAGGCGGGGTTTTGTTTTGTCAGTCCTTTTCTACGGTTTTGGTTTCCAAGTAATAAGATTATCGTCGATTTTAAATTTTCCCTTCAAAAACTTTTCAGCAATTAGCATAATCTCCTTTAAAGTGGAATTAACCTCGGGTACGGTTATTTGAGACCCTGAGGGGAGGAGGGACGAGTATAGCAAAAAATAAGGAGCTGAATATTCATCAAAACAGGCATCGGATCTTCCCTTCTTAATCAAATCCAAAGCAGCTTCTTTGCCAATATCTTTTGCAGTTTCCTTGAATTTTCCGATTCTATAGGTTCCGATTATTGTATTTTCAAAATCGGCAGCAATGCAAATCTGGTTTCCCGGACAGAGGGTATCGTAATACTCTGCTTTTTCTTCTATAGGTAGCTTCATTTTTCCCAAAATATCTCTGGCCCCGGCTATTTGAAGCTCGGCTATTTTTTTGCTTCTAAAAACTTCAGAAGCTCCTGAAATGACTAAAAATTTTTTTAATTTTCCCCTATCCGTCAAATTTGAAACTTTGGTTTTTTGGGGATAAATTTTCAATTCAATATTCGCGCCGCCCTCAGACTGATAACCCCTTTTTTGAACGATAAGTCCAACTTTTCCGTTAATCCTTTTGACAATTCCTAAAAAAACATAATTGAAATAGTCGATGCCGGGCGAGAAAAAGGCGTCGGTTGATCCGCCCTCAATAATAATCCTGGTGGAAGAAATTTGGTTAGGATGCGTATAATATATAGATAGAGACGGAAGGGTCAGAGCTTGAAGAATTGCGGTAATATCATTGTCTGGACCCGCCTTTATCAAAGTCGAGTTTTTTAAAATGTTACCCGGGAAAAAAAGTATTTCCTCCAGTGCTCCATCGTTGATTTCAATTTTTCCATCGCAGAGCCTGGATAGAGAGTTAATCTCTAGAATTTGTTGGGACGTTAAACCGCTTCGCTTCCAAGGTTCCGGGATATTATAAATACGATAGGGCGTCCCCGTTTGAATTGCTAAAATTGAAGCCGTCCGAAGCGCCTGTCCCATGTCTTTAAAAGATGAAACGTCAATATCCAGCATAATTCATAAGAGTTAAAGTTACTATATTCTAAAGCATTTTAAAAGAAATGGAAACAGAAAATAATCGTGTTGAAAATAAACGATTAAGCATCTGTTTCAGCACTTGACAACGGAAAGGTTCAGAATATAATAAAGGTGTGTAAGTTAGACGAAAGATTAAAAGATTGCTTTATCTAAAAGTTTTTAGCGAAAAAATATGATTATTGACTGTCAATCAAAAATTATTACATCAAAACAATCTCTTCCTTATAAGGTTTGGTTTTTCTTCGCTATCACTAGCAAGAAAGAATGAAGGGAGAAATGGAGTAGACCAAAGTTCTTGGTAAATACAGTAAATATAAAATCACTCCAAATCTCCCGTAAGGGAGATTTTTAGCAGAATTAGGATAATGGAAAAAAAATTTTATCTTACAAAAGAAGGTTTAGACAGAATCGAGAGAGAATTTAACGATCTTCGGAATTTAAGATTGACGAAAACGGCAGGCGACGTGCCGAAAATTTGGCATTCTGAAGACCTGAATCCAGAATATTTGACTTTTCAGGAAGATCTAAACTTGCTTGAGACGAGAATAACCGAACTCGAGTACGTAATTAAAAATTGCGAAGTGATCAAGCCGCCGCTAAAAAATAAACAGGATATTTTGAATATAGGTGCTACCGTTCTAGTGGACATAGACGGTCAGACTGATGAATATGAGATTGTTGGAACCTTGGAAGCTAATCCCGCTTTGGGCAGAATTTCAAACGAGTCTCCTGTGGGCAGAGCGCTTTTGGGCCATAAGGTTGGAGAAGAAGTCGTTGTCCAGTCTCCTCTTAAAATAAAATACAAAATATTGAAGATAAAATACAGTTAAATCTAACAGTTCATTGGAAAAAACAAAAGTCAGTTTAGACCTAAGGAGGTGAAGCATGGTTGTCACGGTTTTTTCTTATAAGGACCTTCCTATTGACGTAGAAAGGACGATGATCGACGAAGCTGAAAAGGCTTTGGGGTTTTCACACTGCCCGTATTCAAGATACCATGTTGCAGCTTGTGTCCTGACGTCTACGGGGAAGTTATTCGTAGGCGCAAATGTTGAAAACGTTGCTTACGGCTCCAGCCTATGCGCTGAAAGATCGGCAATCCTGCACGCGAATGCCGCGGGAGAGGGCGGAAACATTATTGGCATAGCAATAATAACAAAATCGGAAGACGGTCCAACGACAGAGATTATCGAATCTGCTCCATGCGGAGCTTGCAGGCAAGTGATAATGGAAGCAGCAAGAAGGTCGGGGAAAAATATAAGAATAATAATGTCCACTACGGGAAAGGAGAAAGTGGGCGTTTCCACGATAAGTGATTTGCTTCCATTGGCTTTTGGTCCAAAGCTGGCTAGACAATGAACAGAAAAGCAAGGCGATTTGGAAAAGCCAAACCGCCTTTTATTTAATAAAAGAAGTGCTAAAATCTAATGTATGAAAAGCCTGTTAAATTTTCTGATTGAAATTGGGAAATTAAAGAAGATGCCGAGAACCGGCTGGATTTGGCTTGGAGTGAAAAACCCGGAAACCATTGCTCAGCATGCCTTCAGGGTTGCAATAATGAGCTGGATTTTAGCGAGGGAGGTAGAACCGAAACTGAACCTCGGAAAAATAATAAAAAACAGTTTGGTCCACGACCTTTGTGAGGTTTATGCGGGAGACATGACTCCCTACTGGGGATTATTACCGCAAGATGCAAAAAAAAGAAGAAAAACCTTGAAGAGATGGATAAGGCTGACAAAGAAAGAAAAAGAAAAAAGGGATAAAATTAAATTTGAAAAAGAAAAGAAGTCTCTTCAGAAACTGATAAAAAAACTGGACCGGAAGCTGAAGAAAGAAATAATGGATAACTGGTTAGATTACGAGAAGTTAGTCAGCCGGGAGGGAAGATTTGTAAAGCAGGTAGATAAAATCGAGACGCTTTTGCAGGCCAAGGAATACTGGAAAGATACCAAGAGTTCTCCGGTTTTCGGTTGGTGGGAAGAAATTAGTGAACTGGTTGATAATCCTGTTTTACTGGAATTCCTTGAGGAAGTAAAAAAACAGAACCGCGGGGTAGATCTGAAAGTCAGCAAGTTGGAATTTTTTGCTGAAATCAATAAATTAAAACAAATGCCGAGAACCGGGCTTCTTTTTCGAGGAATAAAAAACCCGGAGACAATTGGAGAGCAGTCTTTCGGAACGGCTATTATGACGTGGGTTTTGGGAAAAAGGAAAAGAATTAATATGGAAAAAGCCTTGAAAATTGCTCTCGTTCACGAAATCTGCGAGGTTTACTCAGGAGACGCAACGCCTTACGATTCCATTCTCCCCCTGCCCAGGGAAGAGCTAAAGGAGATGTTTTTGAACCCCTCAAAATTTTCAAAAAAGAAAAGGGAGAGAATTTACCAACTTTTGCATGAAATGTATAAGAGGTGGCCCAAGTTTTCAAGAAAAGAAAAACAAAGATTATTCAAAAAAGACTATCAGGACGAAAAAAGAGCCCTTGAAAAACTCACCTCCAAGCTTTCCAAGTCGCTTAAGGAAGAAATTATAGGACTTTGGGATGATTTCAAGAGACAAAAATCAAGAGAGGGAAAATTCGTAAATCAGGTTTATTGGCTTCAGACTTATTTCCAGACTCTCCAATATTTAAAAGAAAACCGTCAATTTCCGATTCGGCCTTGGCGGGAACAGATGATACATTTTATTGACGATTCTTCTTTGCTCGAGCTTTTCAAGGAAATGGAAGAAAAATTTTATCCTCACACGCAAAAGCTTGCGGACTTAAGAAAAAAATTATCTTTTCTCGGATTCAATTAATATAAATCGTGGTCTGGCAAAATTATCTCTCCACCATTCATTTTTTTTTAACAAACCTAAAGAAGGATGTGGCTCTTGAATATTATTGATTGAAAATCCTGCTTTCAGTAAAATTGATACCCATTCAGACAGCGGTAAATGAAGATAAAAATAAGGGGAAGGAGACTTCATGCCCGACACTAGATAGAAGTCTTTTTTTATTTGGGTTTTTTGAAAGTAAAGTAGGGAAAGGGGGCTCTTTCTTAAATTTTCCGGCTTGAAGTCAAAGCAAGGATGCAAGAACAGACAAATAAATTTTCCTCCTTTTTTTAAAATCCGGGCAAATTCATTAATGGCTACCCTAGGATTTTTTGTTTCAATAATTGTTTGGTGAGATAAAACTGCATCAAAAAAAGAAGAAGGAAATCTTGTTTTTCTGAAATCCCTAATGAAATATTTTATTCCAAGCGGTTTTTTCCTCTCTAACTCTTTTGCCGCATTAATAAGGCGAGGGCAAAAGTCGATGCCGAAGGTTTCGTGCCCCAATTTAGCCAAGGAGCGAGAAAGATAACCTTCGCCGCAGCCAGCGTCAAGGATTTTTAAGTTTTTATTATTATTTACCGATCCGAGGATTGCTTTATTCGTAACGGCTATCCTAAAAGGATCAAGGTTTTCCCTGATAATTTTTACCCAGAATTCAGCATTTTTATCCCATTCCTTTTTCTTTTCTTTGTTCCAGGATTTTGAAACCGTATTGTATTCTGTTTTTTGCATATCCTTTTCCTATTATATACAGAGAGTCAGGGTATGCAACTACTACCATTGACAACAAAGGTTTTTTGTGCTACCTTAATGCCATAAATCTTTTGCAAAGGATTTAATTTTTCAGTACTTTGAAAACAAAAAATAGAGAATAAATCGCAAGCAGATTGGGCGAAAAGTCTTTTTTGTTCAGTCTGCTTGCGAGATTATTCTTATTAATCCGCAAAGTATTTTCCGGAGGTCGTTAAGAATGAAATGGTAAAAGAATTGAGACGTGGATGTTTGCAACAGAATACTAGGCAAATAAGAAAGAAAGGAGAACGATGAAAAAGATCTTTGGCTTATTGGTGATCCTCCTGGTGGCATCTCTATTGATTAAACCCGGAAATGTCTTGGCATGTCGGCCAGAAGTAAAGGCTGACTGCGAGGGCGGGTCTGCCACGGTGACAGGGCTTTCAATGACCTACACCATGGTATTCTATGTTGACGGAAAGGAGATAATAAGATTTCAAGATGTTTGGCTTGGTGAGACCAGAAGCGTAAGATGGTCTGACTTCGAAATTGACGTTTGCTCTAAGTATACGTTCAAAGCAGAGCTCGTCGGTTTCGATTCGCAGCAGACTGAGTTTGGAGGGGAAGAATGTTGCGTAGTTCCGACTGAAACGGCAACAGCAACTCCGACAGCAATCCCGACCGACGAATGCCGTCAATTATCGGGAGCGATATTCACAACGGACAAGAATGGCGACCGAGTAAACCAAAATATCTATTTCGACAAAAAAGATGTCTACTTACAGGGTGGGCCGGATAAGCAAGGCGCCCACCTTCCGGACGGTTCATACTATTACAGAGTAACCGATCCGTCTGGAAAGACCGTGCTCTACAAAGATGGCTACAGAGTTGTGGTTGTGGCAAACAACGTATTCCCTATGACTCAGCTATATCCTTTTGAGGATACGCCGAATCCTGGAGGGGAGTACAAAGTGCAGCTCAGCGTGGTAACAACATTTGACCACCGTTGCACGAAGTCCGATAACTTCAAAGTTCGAGAGAAGCCGACTCCAACGCCAACAAATACGGCAACGCCAACAGAGACTAATACCCCGACACCTACAAATACAGCCACGGCTACGGCGACTGACACGCCAACCGAAACGCCAACGAACACGGCTACGCCAACGAACACGGCAACGGCCACGGAGACACCAACAAGCACGCCGACTAACACTGCCACGGCAACTCCTACGGAGACGGCCACTTGTGCGCCTACTCCAACGGAAACCGCGACAGCAACGTCGACGAATACGGTCACACCGACGAATACGCCGACAAATACATCAGAGCCTACGAACACACCGGAGCTAACGGCAACTAATACGCCGATTCCTACCGTTGTGCCACCGAGCTCTACGCCGACAAATACGCCAGAATCAACGAGTACTCCGACGGCTACGGCCACGTCAAAGCCAACGCATACGGCTACGCCTGTGCCGACGTCTACGGTGAATCCGACGAGTACCGCGACTCCGACCAGGCCGACAAACACGCCAACGGCGACAAAGACAGCGGTACCTCCTACTATGACACCCACCCTACCTCCGATTACGAAGACGCCGACGAGTACAGCCACTCCGAGGCCGACTTCGACAATCAGGCCTACAATGACCTCGACGCCTACGGCTACGCAGACTCGAGTGCCACAGCCAACACCTACGCGCAGAAAGGAAGAAAAGTGTAGGACGATGATCTCGGTTTTACTACAGGGTGGTTGGGGAGGAGTTGAACTGAAGTACCACAATAATGTGTGGCAACAGCGGCTTCAGCTCGACCAGGGGTATTACAAGAACGGACGGCCCAAGATGCCCGCGGCACTATTCTGGTTTGACGTCCCGGAAGAGAAATGCGGGAAGCAAGACAAGATCCGCGTGCGATTCCTGGACGTTCCGCCAGAAAGTTGGACTGTTATTCTTTGGAATCCAAGGATTCCGGAGAAAGATCGAAAATCAACCGACTTTCTGGTTGTGCCTGCTGAAGGCATTGAGCTGACTGTGAGCTTGGGAGAAACGCTTCAGCTGGATTTCCAACTGGTTGATACTAGGAACCCAGACTGGAACGTACCATGCTGTTCTTCTCCTGTTCCAGCAAAGCAAACGGCTCAAAATCCAGCAAAGTTGCGCGAAGCTGACTCGGTAGCCGCATCAAAGGCCGCAGCTACTTCCAAAAAAGTAGCGGAGCTAAAGCCGACTGAAGCGATTATCGAAAAAAGCGTAGAACCAGCGAAGGAACAAGCAGCGTCACCGTCGCCAAAAGCTCAGCCGAGAACCCACAAGGTTGAAAAAGGCGAAAGTCTTTGGAAGATCTGGGAGACTCTCGGTAGGCCTGGCGCGAGCTGGATTGGGTGGCGCGATGCTACGATGGTAGCTAATAATCTTGTATATACTGCGAACATAGTTGTTCTCAAGATAGGGCAAGAGCTGGTACTGCCATAAGCCACAGATTGGCCTTTCGGAGCTGACTTTTTTCAGGCGCGGTTGAAGAACCGCCTTTCCTGAAAAGATAACGAGTCAAGCTCGCTTAGTTCCGAGGACGTTTCTTCAGAGTTATAGTCGGGATTAATTCCCAGGGAGAAGACTATAGAAGAAACATTCTCTTGATATAATCTCTCTTTCGTTTCCTCTTGTCGCGTCTTCACTGTATGAGCACTAATCTTGCGGATATCATCTATTTGCGGATATCAACTATCCCAAATATGAAATCCGTAGGATCCTGCACACCGCGTCTTAAGATCCCGTACGGGATCCAGAAACACTTCTTACGTTTCTGAGCTGGGAAGTTCATGCCATGAGTGGTAAACTACTCGTTCTATTCTCCCAGAAGGAGAAAGAACCGGCATGGAGCACATGGACCCAACAGCTGACGCGTCTTTTCCCCTTGCCTCCTCGATCTAAGCAAATTATTAGCATCCCTGCTAGTAATTCGCTAACGGTCATAGGCAACCTTACCGATATTGTTCTTTCAAGGCACCCATCAACTCGATCGGGTGCTTTTTCTTTTACAGGCGGCGATTTCAGGGTATAATGATCTATTATGCGAAAAACCGCGAAAAAGGCTGTAAAGCGGCCGAAACCAGAAGAAATATCCAGTAAAATGACGATAAGTGAGCTCATCAGAAAATATCCAAAGACAGTTTTTGTTTTTTTGGACTATGGATTGCACTGCGTTGGTTGTCCGATGGCTCTTCCCGAAACAATTGAAGAGGCGGCGAAGCTCCACAACATTGACTTGAAAAAATTTCTTAAGGATCTTAAGAAGGCAAGAAAATAATATGAAAAAGGTTTTACTTGCCATTACCTCTTTTTTTATTGGCGTAGCCCTTTTCGTCTGGGTTTCAAAAAACATTGGTTGGCATGAAATCAAAAAAGCCCTGCTAATTTTTGCCGGATGGCAGGGAATTGCCGTATTTGTTTTAACGGTACTGATAGAAGTAATAGGAGGCTTAAGATGGAAATCAATTTTAAAAGGGTTGGGCGTTAAAGCGTCTTTTTCGGAGCTTTTCCGCTATTATCTCGCAGGTTCTTCTTTTGCATATTTCTTCCCGATGTCAGTTATCGGCGACGAGGTTTTTATGACCTGCATGCTTAAGGAAAAAAAAGCGGTTCCATGGCCCAAGGGAATGGCTTCCGCGGCAATAGACAGGATTTTAGAATTAACTGCCAATTTGGTGGTTATTTTTTTTGGAATGATGTTTTTTTTCCTGACCATCGGATTCTTACAGGCAAGGATAAGGATGATTTATATTTTAGCGTTTATATCTGTTGTCGTCGCCGTAATCTTTCTTTATTTCAAGAGCTTCAAAAACGAAAGCATAGTAAGATACTTTATGCAAAACGAGAAGGAACAGCTTCTTGAGGTTGAAAAGGAAGTTTTTGGCTTCTTAAAGCCAAAGAATAACACGATGTGGGAAGGCCTGGGATTGTCTTTTCTCAGAGCAGGAATAATAACATTTCGGGCTTGGCTATTGATTGTTTTCCTAGGGAAAACAATCAGCATATTGCCGGCCTTATCTGTTCTCGGTTTCTCTTACCTGGCTTTGCTCCTTCCTATTCCGGCTTCATTGGGAAGCCATGAGGCTGTTCAGGCTTTTGCTTTCGAAGCTTTGAATTTAGGAGCCGGCACGGGTATGGTATATGTTATGGTGATAAGAGGGGCGGAAGTGATTCTTTACTTAGCCGGATTGATAATTTTTATCCGTTTAAGCATGAACCTGCTAAAAACAAATATCATAAAGAAGATTGAAGATTTCATCAACAAAACCAAAGGCATTACCCAATCTTAATTAATGTTTTATGGACATTCTCATAATATTTGCATAAAATAACATAATAAATCAGCCATGCTTAAATCCGTCAAAAAAGTCACAAAAGTCTTAATCGCAAGCGATTTTTTCTTAAACAGCGCTTTTGGCATGTTGGGTCCGATATTTGCTATATTTCTTCTTGATAATATTCAGGGAGGAAACGCAAAGGTGGCTGGTTTTGCCGCTACCGTTTATTGGCTTGTAAAATCCTCTCTGCAAATACCAATAGGAAAGTATCTTGATAAGAACCATGGCGAAAAAGATGATTTTTATTTCATGATTTTCGGAAATCTTCTGACGGCGTTTGTTCCCCTCGGATACCTGCTTTCTTCCAAGCCCGTACATATCTATTTTCTCCAGGCCTTACAAGGCGTTGGTATGGCAATGGCTATTCCTGCTTGGTCCGCCATTTTTACCCGGCATATCAGCCGAGGGAAAGAGGCTTTTGAATGGAGTTTGGAAAGTACAACCTTAGGTTTTGGAGCAGGATTGGCAAGCGCCATTGGAGGATTCTTGGCGGCTACTCTTGGATTCAAGATTGTGTTCGTGGTTGCCTGCGGCCTTAATATAATTTCCGGAGCATTGCTGATACTGATCCATGAAGAGATTTACTCAAGAAATATAACTGTTCCGCATACACCTCCCTATAAAACTCCTCTCTAGTCTTCAAAAATGAAGAACCAAGAAATTGCGAAAATCCTTCACTATATAGCTCAGTACCTTGAAATGGACGGAGTGGCTTTTAAGCCTTTTGCATACAATAAAGCGGCTATTGCTATTAATACGTTGGAAGAAGACGTTGATGATATCTATAAAAAAGGTGGAATTAAAGCTCTCGAAGGCATACCTGGCATAGGTCAGAGTATAGCTCAAAAAATCGAGGAATATTTAAAAACGGGCAAAATAAAATATTACGAAGAGTTCAGAAAGAAAATGCCTACTAATCTCGAAGAAATAGTAAGTATCGAAGGAGTCGGTCCGAAAAAAGCTAAAATTCTCTATCAGAAGCTTGAAATTAATAATATGAAAGAATTAAAAAAAGCAGCAGAACTGCACAGAGTTGCTCTTTTATTTGGGTTTGGGGAAAAGACGGAGAAAAATATCTTGGAAGGAATTGCGTTTCTTGAAAGGAGTAAGGGCAGATTTCTTTTGGGAGAAATTCTTCCGGTTGTAAAAGAAGTTCAGGAGAAACTTAAAAGCTTAAAAGAGGTTGAAGAAATCAGTCCGGCGGGATCTGTAAGAAGAATGAAAGAAACAATCGGTGACGTTGATTTTTTAGTTGTTTCAAACAACCCGGAAAAAGTAATGGATTTTTTTGTTTCCATGCCCGGCGTAATCAAGGTTTTGGGAAAGGGCCCAACGAAAGCTTCTGTGAGGATGTCGGCCCAAGGCCGATCCGCCTCGGGCGGAAAAGGTCAAGACTTTGACATGGATATCAGGGTTGTTCCTAAAAAATCATATGGCGCTGCTCTTCAGTATTTTACAGGTTCTAAGGAGCATAATATTAGCCTGCGGAAAATTGCAATCGATAAAGGTTTAAAGCTAAATGAATACGGTTTGTTCTCGGCCCAAGGCCGATCCGCCTCGGGCAAAAAAAATCAATGGAAACAAATAGCCGGCGAAGACGAAAAAGAAGTTTATAAAGCTTTGGGTTTGTCCTATGTCGAACCTGAAATGCGGGAAAATAAAGGGGAGATTGAAGCTGCTCTGAAAGGGACTCTACCAAAAATTATTGGGTACAACGATATTAAAGGGGACTTGCACTGCCATTCAGACTGGGACGGAGGAGAGAACTCAATTGAAGAAATGGCCGAAGCAGCCAAAGGTATGGGACATGAATATATCGGAATTTCCGACCATACCAAGTTTTTAAAAATTGAAAACGGTCTGGACGAAAGAAAGCTGGAGCAAAGAAACAGGGAAATAGACATGCTGAATTTAAATGGCAAATTGCAAGTAGCAGATGGGAAGTTCAAAATCTTAAAAGGTTGCGAGGCAAATATTCTGCCAGACGGGTTAATTGATATTAAAGATGAAGCCTTAAAAAAATTGGATTTTGTTATTGCCGGCGTCCACTCTGCCCTTAAAACACCGAAAGAAAAAATGACAGAAAGAATTATTAAGGCAATGAGGAATCCGAACGTAGATATTATCTCTCATCCTACGGGGAGAATTTTAAAAAGAAGAGATGAATATCAGATTGATTTTGACAAGATTTTGCGGGCGGCCAGAGAGACAAAAACGATTTTGGAGATAAATTCTTGTCCTGAAAGATTGGACCTGAACGACCAGAATGTTCGTAGGGCTAAAGAGGCAGGCGTCAAAATGGCGATTAACACAGATAGTCACGAAAAGCACCAGATGAGATTTATGGAATTTGGAGTGGCCCAAGCCCGGAGAGGCTGGGCGGAAAAAGAGGATATTGTAAATACCAAGCCTCTTAATTCTTTGATGGGAATGTTTAAAAAAGATTAAATGCAAGAAATCCCTGGGATCAGGTTTGACGGCTCGCAAGGTGAGCCATTTTACCCTCCTACGCAGAAAGCCACGCCTGCGTGCCGTAACGCACTTCGGCGTGCAGGCACGGGTCTTCAGACCGTGGATGAATGGCGGGGGGAGGGTACTCTTCGAAGTTCCAAAGGAGCGTAGTAGGGTGTGCTTCGGAGGGTTCCGCGCTCCGTCGCTGAAGGTATGGAAGCGTAAGAGACCAGACGAAGGTTGTGGAGGCTTAGTCCGTGGGGCTCCACTTAACGTAGATATTGTTATAATATTTGAATAACAAAAATATGCCGATCGAGAAATCTGCAGGAGCAATAGTTTTTAGAAAAGAAACCCGTATTAAGGCCTCGAAAGCAAATAAGCTTACTTCGTTTTCGATGCGGGATGAAGAAGGTAAAATCTATTACCTTCTTTTGCGTTATCCTCCGTCAAAGAAAGCTAAAAAAGAATACTGGGATTTGCCGAAAGGCCATGTCGAAAAGGGCGAAAAAGAGATTAATACGGTTCGCAGGGAGATTGAGGAAGAAACCGGACTGAAGGATGTTGTTTTTGTTAGCGGTTTTAGAGAGGTAATAAAATATTTCTTCAGATTTAATGGAAGGACAATATTCAAAACAGTGATTTTTTTCTTAACTGAAACCAGGAAAAAAGAGATAAAAATATCCGAAGAACACCTCGGCTATAAATGGTTGCCTTTTCAAGAAGCTTTTAAAAAGCTGACATTTAGAAATGCAAAAAATATTCTTAAAAAAGCAGACGACTTCATTTCAAAGAAAGGTTTATGAGGCGGTGAAAAAAATTCAAAAGGGAAAAGTTTTGACATACAAAGAAGTGGCGGAGCAAATCGGTCTGTCGAAATCATATCGGGCTGTCGGAAACGCTTTAAATAAAAACAGGAATCCAGGAGTTCCTTGTCACAGGGTTATAAGATCAGATGGTTCGATTGGAGGATTCCGAGGCGGTACAAAAAAGAAATCCTCCTTACTTAAAAAAGAAGGAGTGATTATAAGGGGCGAAAGAGTAGTATTTTGATTTTACTTGCAGAAGCAAAACAAAAAGAGCTGTCCCAGAAAGATCAGCTCTTTTTGTTTTATTTTTTGATTTCCGAGACTATCTTCTCAAAAATTTCAGGTTGAGTTTGGGCTATTTCTGATAAAATTTTTCTGTCCAGTTCTATTTTATTTTGTTTTAATCCGTATATGAAATGGCTGTAAGTTAAGCCGTTTTTTCTGCAGGCCGCGTTGATTTGCGTTTCCCACAACTGCCGGAAATTCCTCTTTTTTGCTTTCCTTCCGATATATGAATATTCCCAGGCATGAAAGATAGCTTCTTTCGCCGCTCTGAATTTTGATTTTCTGCCCCATTTAAACCCCTTTGTATATTTTAACAGGTTTTTCCTGCGTTTATTCGCAATTGTACCTCTTTTTACTCTCGCCATATTTAGTGCAGCATTTTCTTAATTCTTTTTTCCTCCGTTTTTGAAAGCGGAACCCATTTTCGACTTTGCCTTGATTTCTTTCCTGACTTTTTCGCTAAATAATGATTCAAGCCGGTATGTCTTCTCAATATTTTTCCGTTCTTCGTAATCTTGAACCTTTTTAGAATTGATTTTCTTGGTTTCGGTTTCATAATTGCGTAGCAATTGTCGCATCGGCGCATAATTGCGCAGCAATTGCAAAGTTCACTTTCGTAAATTTAATAAAACCCTGAGAGTTTACCCCGTTAGAAAGCCCATACCCTTGGCTTTAAAACCCCGTTTTCTAGCGGGGTTTACATCAGGGCGAAAATTTTATTGAGGAATTCAACCCTTAGAAACTATTAATGTAAACCCTCTCGGCTCTTTTTTTAGCTCTCTTTCAATTTTTATTTTAATTAGATTTGATAAAATATCTAAGAACTTGTTTATTTTTTCTCGCGCAAAGTACTGAAGGGCTTTTTCTCTCCCTCTCAAAACCATTTCAATTTTTACAATATTTCCTTTGGTGAGAAACTTTTCCGCCTGACGGGCTCTTGTTTCCAGATCGTGCTGGGATATTCCGAAAGAAAGCCTGATTGCTTTTAATTCTCCGCCTTTTTGCTTTTTTTCCTTCTTTTCTTCCCAATAAAGATATTTTCCATAATCGGTAAGTTTGCAGACAGGCGGTTCTACTTTTTCCGTAACCTGCACCAGGTCCATTTTTCTTTCCATTGCAAGGTTAAAAGCTTCTTGCAAAGGGAGAATCCCAAGCTGTTTTCCCGCTTCATCAATTACCCGTACCTGGTTCGATCTTATTTGATTGTTGACTAATGGTTTTTTCGGTATATTGTTTGAATTATTTTTTATTGTGGAGATGGCGGGAATTGGACCCGCGTCTGAAGATTTTTCCAAAACAATTCTACAAGCTTGTTCTATTTAGTGCCTTCGGAGCGCTGAATTAAAATAGAAAAAAATCAGCATTCCTAGTTTCTAATTTTCGGCAACTCCCCGAAACCTGAAGCTGCCTATCTCGAAGATATGACACCTGTTTTTACCTATCGAGAATCAGTAGAACAGATGGCCTACGATTTATGCGTAAGCGGGAGCAAGTCTAGGACTTGCGAATAAGTTGGCACTTATTTTTTTCCTCAAAGTTTAACGAGATTTGAGAATACTCGGTTTGCTTGTTTTGGTTAGCTCCTCATCTAAGCCATTTCATCCCCTCTATATAAAGATTCTAAAGGAATTTTTGTATAGGGCTTATAATTTTTAACCTCTTTTCAGCTCTCTTTCTATCTCCCGGTTGGCCTCGCGTTTCTTTATGGTTTCTCTTTTATCGTAGCTTCGTTTTCCTTTAACTATTCCGAATTCAAGCTTAATTCTGCCGTTTTTACTATATACCTTTAATGGCACTAAAGTCAAGTTTTTTTGAAGGGATTTCCCGATCAAATATTTTATCTCACTTTTTTTCAAAAGTAATTTCCTTGTCCGTTCGGGATTATAATTAGAAGGAGCGTTATTCGGCTGATACGGTGGAATTCTCGATCCTATCCAAAAAACCTCTTCGTCTTTTATTATCACATAAGAGCCGGCGAGGTTCACTCCTCTAGTTTTGATGGACTTTACTTCCTGGCCAAGCAAAGAAACCCCTGCCTCAATAGTTTCAAGGATTTGGTAATCAAAGTATGCTTTTTTGTTTTCGGCAAGAATATTCATTAATTTTATATTAGCAGAAATTAGCTTAAACTCTAAATCATAAACGCGGATAGGTTCTAATGAAAAAGCCATCCTTTTTCAAGAGATGGCCTGTCTGCATATTTACAAAGAGCTATTCAATTATTCATTCGTCCCAGTCCCCTTGTTCTTTCGGGACGAGTTCGAGCACGATTTCCGGGGTGAGCGCTACGACTTCGAGTTCGACTCCGCAATAAGGGCAACTGATTATTTTGCCCATAGTTGCGCGTTCATCCATTTCAATATCGGCCATACATTCTGGACAAGCTCCTAACATTCTCCCTCCTAAAGCATGCCTTAATGGATTAAGATTACCAGAGAATTTAATTTTGTAAACCCCGCTAGCCCCCGTTCTAAAGAATTGGGCTTTTTCTTATATTACATCTAATCCGTTTATCCTCTGCCTAAGGACAGGGGCTTTCTGGTTAACGGGGTAAAGGTTTTACAAGGAGAGGTTAAAATATTAAACTAAGCTAATGGTGCGAGATGAACTGAGAAATTTAATATACGATGCGTTAAAGAGTCTTCAGGGAAAAGGTCTTTTGCCTGCATTTGAGCTGCCGGAGATCAGGATTGAACGCCCTGAAATTTCTTTGCACGGGGATTATTCCTCGAACATTGCGTTTGAGATAGCAAAAACTGTAAAGAAAAGCCCGATGGAAATAGCAAATCAAATCGAAAATAAAATATCAAGCATCAAAAATATAATTTTTGAGAAAATAGAAGTTCCTCAGCCGGGATTTGTAAACTTTTTTATTTCAAAAGAATATCTGCAGAAGCAGACAGGCGACATTTTAAGAGAAAAAGAGGAATATGGCCAATTACGGCCAAAAAAATCAGAAAAAGTTCAAGTTGAATTTATCTCTGCTAATCCTACCGGACCTTTGACCGTAGGAAACGCGCGAGGCGGACCTTTTGGCGACGTCCTTGCTAATATTTTAGAAAAAGCCGGAGCAAAAGTGGAAAGAGCGTATTACGTAAACGACTTTGGAGCGCAGATTTTGACGCTCGGCCACTCCGTGTTAAAAGACTCGGAAGCTGCTTATAGGGGTGATTATATTGATTATTTAAATAAAAAGATAAAAGGGAATGATGCTTTCGAGGTTGGGCAGAAAGCCGCGAAAATTATTATTAACGAGATGGTTAAGAAGACGGTTAGAAGAATGGGAATTAAATACGACGAATGGTTCAGCGAAGGAACGCTTCATAAATCAGGAGCCGTAGATAAAGCTCTGGATTTTTTGAAAGGGAAGAAGTTGCTTTACGAAAATGAGGGAGCTGTCTGGTTCAAATCAACGGATTTCGGAGATATAAGGGATAGGGTGGTGGTGACGCAAGACAAAAGAAAAACATATTTAGCCGGAGATATCGCTTATCACAGATATAAATTTGAAGAAAAGAAATTCGATAAAGTTATAAATATTTGGGGAGCCGATCATCACGGAGACGTGCCGGGGCTTCGGGCGGGAATAGCGGCTCTAGGTCATAAGGGAAAACTCGATATTATTCTTTTGCAGTTTGTTACGCTACTCGAACAGGGAGAAAAAGTTAAGATGTCAAAGAGAGAAGGCAAGTACGTGACAATGGACGAGCTTCTGAAGGAAGTTGGCTCTGACGTAATCAGATTTTTCTTTCTGCAAAAATCAGCTGATACCCATCTGAACTTCGATCTTTCTCTGGCAAAGGAACAGTCTGAGAAAAATCCGGTATTTTACGTTCAGTATGCGTACGCGAGGATTTCAAGCATTTTGAGAAAGTCAAAAGGCAAATCTCCCGCCTTCGCTAAAACTTCTTCCTTCGCTAAAGCTTCGGAAGACAGGTCGGCGGGCAAGCAAAAATCAAAACCCAATTTCGGCTTATTAAAAGAAGAAGCTGAGTTGGATCTTGTAAGGCAACTTATTAGATTTCCGGAAATAATCGAAGACACTGCAAAAGATTATCAGGTTCAACGGATTCCCGGTTATGCGCTCGAGCTGGCTGCGGCATTCCATCATTTTTATACTAAGTGCAGGGTTATAGACGAAAGCGACCAAGAACTTTCAAAAGCTCGTTTGGCCTTAGTTCTCGCCGCCAAGATTGTCCTAAAAAATACCCTTTCTTCATTAGGAATTTCAGCTCCGGAAAAGATGTAAGAAGTAAAATAAGCTAGCCTTTGAGCCTAGGGCAATTTTTCGGTTGATTTAAGGCAAGAAAAATGCTATTTTTAGGATATGCGACTGATGAATAAATACTTTATTTTGCGGCACGGAGATACCGTATGGACAAAAACCAAGCGCTGCTATCCCTGGTCAGACAGCAAGAAAATTCATTTAACTAAAGAAGGCCACGAACGGATAAAGGAAGTTGCGGATGAGCTGGAAAAAGAAAAAATTGACCTGCTTTTTTCTTCAGATATATTCAGGGCGAAGCAAACCGCTGAAATTATAGCCAAAAAGCTCGGACTTAAAATACATTTTGACAAAAGGCTTCGGGACACTTTTTTGGCCGATTATCAAAGAAAAAAAATATTAGCGGAAGATTTCTATAAAGATTTTCCCGACCCAAGAAAAAGATTCGAAAAAGGTCCGGCCGGAGGCGAGAGCTGGAACGACGTGATTGTACGCGTAAAAAGTTTCTTGGAAGAATCAGAAAAGAAATACCGAGGAAAAAAGATACTTTTAGTCTCGCACGGAGATCCTTTGTGGTTTCTAAACGGAGTAGTTAATAATTTAAATAAAAAACAATTACTTAAAGAAGTTTTTGTCGAGCAGAAATATATCAGGAAAGGCGAGCTTCGCAGATTAAATTAATTTATGGAAGCAATAAATTTTCCGGAAAACGAGGAAAAGATACTAAAGTTCTGGAAGAAAAGTAAAATATTTGAAAAATCTATTGAAAACAGGCCGAAGGATAATCCGGCGTCTTTTTACGACGGTCCGCCTTTTGTTACCGGAGTTCCTCATTACGGCCATTTGTTGGGAAGCATAGCAAAAGATATCATTCCCCGATATCTTACGATGAAGGGAAAAAGAGTACGCCGAGTCTGGGGCTGGGATTGCCACGGTTTGCCCATTGAAAATAAAGTAGAGCAGAAACTTAAGCTTAAAAACCGTCGTGATATAGAGAAAGTCGGGCTATTGAAATTTATTAATGAATGCCAGAACTATGTCTGTGAAATATCGGCAGAGTGGGATTGGTACGTGGATCATGTTGGTCGCTGGGTGGATATGGGCAATGCTTACAAGACCATGGATTTGGAGTATATGGAATCGGTTATCTGGGTTTTTAAACAGCTATACGACAAGGATTTGGTCTACAAGGGCATGCGTATTTCCCTGTTCTGCCCCAGGTGTTCGACCCCAATTTCCAATTTTGAAATTGCCATGGATAATTCTTACGCTGACAGTACTGATACCGCCATTACGATGAAGTTTAAAGTAATTGATGAAAATTTTATCAAAAAAAACAATCTTAAAAAACCTTGCTATCTTTTGGCATGGACAACCACCCCTTGGAGCTGTGTGAGCGTTATGGGTTTGGCGGTGGGTGAGAATTATGATTATCAAATCGTCGAAACGGATGACGAGTGCTATATTGTCACCACCAAGAGGGTAGAATCTGTAATGGAGGGAAAAAAATATAATAAAGTTAAAAATCTATCCGGAAAAGAAATACTTGGATTGAAGTACGAGCATTTATTTGACTATTACAATAACAAGTTTGACGATTATAAAACCTATCCCGCAGATTACGTTTCCGAAGAAGAAGGAACGGGTATTGTTACCATCAACGGCGCCTTCGGTGAAGTTGATATGGCTTCAAGCAAAAAATACAACCTTCCGATAATTGTAAACGTTGATGAGGAAGGGAAATTTACTCAAGAGGTCAAGGTGGCAGCCGGCGTTTATATAAAAGAAGCAGAAAAGCTGGTTATTGAGGATTTAAAAGAGCGCGGCCTTCTTTTTAAAGAAGAGACCGTGGTCCACTCCTATCCTTTTTGCTACAGATGCGAAACCCCTCTTTTTTACAGAGCGCAGGAAAGCTGGTTTATCGATGTCCAGAAGTTGAAACCGCGATTGCTGGAAAACAATGAGGAAGTCCACTGGGTGCCGGATCATTTTAAACATGGCCGTTTTGAGGAAGGAATCAAGAACGCGCCTGATTGGTGCGTATCGCGCACCCGCTATTGGGCAACAGCCATGCCTATATGGGAGTGCGACAAATGCAAAGAGAGAGAAGTTTTCGGTTCTATTGCTGAAATAGAAAAAAGAAGCGGGCAAAAGGTTAAAGATCTGCATAGGCCATTTATTGATGAAGTTACTTTCAAATGCGCCAAATGCGGTGGAGCGATGAAAAGAGTAAAGGAAGTTTTGGATTGCTGGCTTGATTCAGGTTCCATGCCTTATGCCGAGAGGCATTATCCTTTTGAAAACAAGGAAGATTTCGAAAAAAGTTTTCCCGCAGACTATATCTCGGAATATTCCGGTCAGGTACGCGCTTGGTTTTATGTTATGCACGTTCTTTCGACCGCGCTCTTTGATTCAAATGCTTTCAAGAACGTGATTGTTTCAGGAGTCATAATGGGTACTGACGGCCGCAAGATGAGCAAGTCTTTCCATAACTATCCGGACCCTAGAGAAGTATTAGAGAAATACGGCGGAGACGCATTGAGATTGTATTTAATGGGAAGTCCGACAATGATTGGGCAGGATATGAATATTTCTGAAGAAGGAGTAAGAGAGCAGGCGAAGAAAATCCTCTTCATCTATTGGAATTGCTACGGTTTTTATAAAACTTTTGCGGATTTGGCAAAATTCGGCCCAAAAGAAGAGTATAAAGACTCCAAAGATAACGTACTGGACTCTTGGATAACAAGCCGAGTAAATCGTTTCCTGAAAGACTTCACTGAATTCCTCGACGATTACCATATTCCGGAGGCGATTAGGTTGGTGACAGAATTTTTAGACGATATGTCTCGTTGGTATATCAGGCGTAGCCGAGACAGATTTAAAAACGGCGATAAAGCCGCCCTTGCAACCCTTTACAGAGTTTTAGTTATATTTACAAAGGCTGCAGCTCCGCTTATTCCATTTATTACAGAAACTATTTATAAGGATTTGGACGACAACAAAGAATCGGTTCACTTGGAAGATTGGCCAAAAGCAGACGAAAGCTTTATTGATAAAACTTTAGAAGAAAAAATGAATACGGTTCGGGGACTTTCAGCTCTTGTATTGGCGGAAAGGGCAAAAGCAGGGATTAAAGTTCGACAACCGCTTCCATCGTTAATCATTACCGAAGAATTGTCCGAAGAGTTCCTGGGAGTGCTTAAAGATGAAGTTAACGTAAAAGAAGTCGTTTTCGGAAAAGAGTTCAGGCTTAATACAACGATAACCGCTGAATTAAAGAAAGAAGGAGATACGAGAGAGGTTATAAGAGGAATTCAGGACCAGAGAAGGGAAAATAATTTCACTCCTTCCGACAAGATTGAAATTGGGAGATTTTTTTCCGAAGAGGATCTGGAAAACAGGATAGACTGGGGAGTCGTTAAGGACGTAACCGGTGCGGTTGCTTTTTACAATATTCCAGAATCAGGTCTTTCGGGGGCCAAAGGCGTTGATTTCGATGGTAAAAAAATATTGATAGAAATAAAGAAAGCAGAAGAAAAAAAGAAAACCAAAAAAAACCGGTAATAATTCATGTTTGTTCATTATAGAAGTAAAGGCATAGTTATCAATAAAGCGGATAGAGGAGAAGCGGACCAATTATTTTCTGTCTATACAAAAAGTTTTGGACGGATAGAAATATTAGGAAGGGCAATAAGAAAGATCTCTTCTAAATTGAGACCGGGAATCGACATCTTCTATCTTGTGGAGATTGAATTTATCCAGGGTAAAGGGTATAAAATTCTTACAGACGCCACGCCGATTAATAAATTTAAAAATCTTAGAAAAAGCTTAAAAAGATTATTAATCGCTTATAGGATCGCAGAGGTTTCGGATAAATTAATAAAAGGAGAAGAGAAAGATAAAAAAATTTGGGATTTGACCTTGGAGTTTTTTGAAAAGTTGGATGAAGAAAGTCCAAAATTAAAAGATCTCGATCTGTTGTTCTGTTATTTCCTTTTCAATTTTCTTTCCGAATTAGGATATGAAATCGAACTTTATGACTGTGTTTCCTGCAAAAGAAGACTGTCTCCCAATCAGCTGTTCTTTTCTCCGGAATCTGGTGGAATAGTCTGCTCAAACTGTATAAAAAAAATAGGTAGGACGAGGCCGATAGAAGTGAGTATAGTAAAAATTCTTAGATTAATAATAAAAAGAGATTGGGAAACTTTAGATAGAATTAAACTGGAATCAACAGATAAAAAATTATTAAGAATTATTTGCAGGCAATATTTATTGCATGCCTTATCGTCGTAAAAGTAAAAATATGGGAAAAAAAATACTAACTTTTATTTTTATATTGACCTTAGTTATTGGCGGTGTAGGATACTGGTACTACCAAAGAAATATTTTTTCAAAAGATATTTTAAAATTGGAAATTTTGGGCCCTGATTCCGCCGACATGGGAGAAGAGGTTGAATATGCTGTAAAATATAAAAATAACGGGGACACAAGATTGGCAGCGCCGAAATTAATCTTTGAATATCCCGAACATTCAATTGTTTTAGACGGAAAACCCTTGCGGCAAGAGATGGAACTCGATGATATTTTTCCCGGAGAAGAAAAGCAGTTCTCTTTTAAGTGCCGGCTATTGGGCAAGGAACAGGAATCAAGGGTGGCGAAAACATGGTTAAACTATCAGCCCAAAAACCTAAATGCAAGGTACGAATCTGCAACTACGAAAATTACCATTATAAAATACGTTCCTTTGACTTTTGAATTTGATGTTTCATCTAAGGTTGACCCGGGACAAGAAATAAAATTAAGATTAAATTATTTTTCGAATGCTTATTATTATCCCCTTTCTAATTTAAAAGTAGTTGCTGAGTATCCGTCTGGCTTTGAATTCTTGAGCTCAAAACCGAACGCTTTGGCCAAGAACGAATGGAACTTAGGCGTTCTCAATAAAGCTGAAGGCGGCAGAATTGAAGTTACGGGAAAGATATCGGGCGATCCGGGAGATCAGAAAATATTTAATGCAAAGATCGGTATTTTACAAGACGGCGAATTAGTTATTTTAAAAGAGGCAACCCGCGGCATAGAAATTATAAAACCATCTATTTTTATATCTTGGCAGATTAACGGTTCTCCGGAGTACGTCGCCAAACCCGGGGAGTACCTGCATTATGAAATATACTTTAAGAATACGGGCGATAAGCCTTTGGATAATTTATTTCTAATTACAAGTTTGGATGACATCGTATTGGATTTCAGCAGCATGCAGTCTGGCAGCGGTAAATTCCAATCGAGCGCTAAAACAATAATTTGGGACCAGACCAGTATTCCCCAGCTTCGTTTTTTAGATAAAATGGAAGAGGGCAAGGTTGATTTTTTTGTAAAAACAAAAGAAGAGCTTCTCGGGAAAAATCCTCAGGTTAAAACAACCGTAACCTTAAGCCAGGTTACCGAAGTAATTGATACAAAAATCAGCACGAAACTCGTAGTAGACCAGAAAGGACTTTATGCGGGCGGTCAGATAACCAATTCGGGTCCCATTCCGCCTAGAGTCGGGCAGGTCACTAGTTATAACATTTCTTGGCAGATTAAGAATTTTAATAACGAAATAAAAAATCTAAAAGTGATGGCAATTTTGCCTTCGCAGGTAAGGCTGACAGGCGAATTCTTGCCGAAGGAATCTAAGTTTTCTTTTGACAACGCAAGCCGGGAAATCGTTTGGGACGTAGGCGACGTAACGGATGGCATGGGCGTTTCCGGTCCGGGACCGGAAATTACTTTTCAGATTGCCTTAACTCCGGAAGAAGCGCAGAGAGGCAAGCCAGCCGAATTGATTTCAGAAGCGACTGCTTTAGCTGAAGATAGCTGGACGGAAAGCATAGTTGAGGCAAAAAGTCCAGTAATTGATACCACTCTTCCTGACGACACTTCCTTGCCAGAAGGAAGAGGAATAGTGCAGTAATTATTATTTTATTTTGCGGCAGAATACCCTGCGGTCTCCTGGAGCCTGAGCGACCTCGGAGTCGAAGACTTGCCCCAAGGATGAGGCCGCAAAAGAAGACATTCGGCTGAGCCCTTCGGCGGTGAGCCGCTCAGGACGGTCGAACCGCTCAGTCGAAGCCCTCGCCCAAAGGGATAACGCGTCTCTTAGGGCGGGGTAGTTCATTGGAATAAAATTATGGAAAATCTAATGGATAAAGTCGTATCGCTATGCAAAAGGAGGGGAATAATTTTTCAATCTTCCGAAATATATGGTGGGGTAGAAGCGCTTTGGGATTACGGCCCTTTAGGTTCTTTGATTAAAAAACATTTAAAAGACGAATGGTTTAAAGAATTTGTGCAGAAAAGAAGCGATACGGTACTGATCGACGGCTCGGTTTTAATGCATCCTGACGTGTGGAAAGCTTCCGGGCACGTTGAAAATTTTACTGATTCCTTGGTTGAGTGCAAAAGCTGTAACGCAAGGTTGAGAGCTGACCACATGGAAGAAGGAAGGTTTATCGACCAAGGCAAGGCGAAAGAAAAAAACCAATGCCCGGAATGCGGCGGAAAAGACTTTACCGCCCCTCGCCGATTTTCTGGAATGTTTAAAACATTCCTCGGTCCAGTAGAGGACGATACTCATCAGACTTACCTCAGGCCGGAGACGGCGCAATCGATGTTCGTTGATTTTAAGAGCGTGCAATCTTCAATGCGGCTAAAAATTCCTTTTGGTATAGCCCAAATCGGCCGCTCTTTCAGAAATGAGATAACAACCGGAAACTTCACTTTCCGTTCCCGCGAATTCGATATTGCTGAAATCGAATACTTTGTGAAACCCGGAGAAGACGAAAAAGCGTTCGACGAGTGGTTGAACCTTTGGGAGGATTTTTTTCTAAAATTAGGATTGAAGAAGGAGAATTTGAGGAGATACGAACACCCGAAGGAATCGTTGGCCCACTACTCAAAAAGAACGGTGGATATCGAATATAATTTTCCTTTTGGCTGGGCCGAGCTTGCTGGTGTCGCTAATCGTACTGATTTTGACTTGAGCCAACACGCTAAATTTTCTGGTCAGGACTTGAGTTATTTGAACGAGGAAAATGGAGAAAGGTATGTTCCTTATGTAATAGAGCCAACTCTTGGTATAGATAGATTGCTTCTCGCCCTGCTATTGGATGCATATAAAGAGGTTGAAGGCGGAAGAACGAAAACTACGGAATCGGCAAAAGAGGTCGAAACAGTTCTGCGATTGCATAAATCTATAGCCCCGATAAAGGTTTTGGTATTGCCCCTTGTTAAAAATAAGGAAGAAATAACCGGTAAGGCGAGAGAAATCTATGGAATGTTAAAGGATCATTTTATTTGTCAATACGACGAAGTCGGTTCAATAGGAAGAAGGTATAGAAGGGGGGACGAAGTTGGAACTCCTTTTGCAGTAACCGTTGACTTTGAAAGCTTGGAAAAAAACGATGTGACTGTTCGCGATAGAGATACGATGGCCCAAAAAAGAGTAAAAATAGATGAATTAATAGATTTTATAAAAAAGGAAATGCAAAATGTTTAACAAAACGATTCTAAAGAATGGTTTAAGAGTCATTACGGTTCCGGAAAAAGACGCCCAAACCATCACGGTTTTAATTTTGGTTGGAACGGGATCAAGGTATGAAACAAGATATATAAACGGCATCTCGCACTTCTTGGAGCACATGTTTTTTAAAGGAACCAAGAAAAGACCAGACACGATCGCCATCGCAGAAACTTTGGACAGGGTGGGGGGAATTTATAATGCTTTCACCGGAGAAGAATACACGGGTTATTTTGCTAAAGTTGACGCCCGTCATTTGGATTTAGCCCTAGATTGGATATCAGATATTTTCCTGAATTCAAAAATCGATTCAAAGGAAGTTGAGAAAGGAAAGGGCGTGATTATTGAGGAAATCAATATGTATGTTGACAATCCCGCTTCTTTTGTGCAAACGCTTTGGGGTAGGCTTTTGTACGGCGACCAGCCCGCCGGTTGGGACATTGCCGGTTCCAAAGAAACGGTTTCGGCAATGAATCGCAAAAAATTAGTCGCATATTTAAGAAGTCAGTACGTTGCTTCAAATACGATTGTTTGCGTTGCGGGAAAGATCGACAGTTCAATTATAGAAAAGAAAATAGTCGGATATTTTTCGGGAGTAACAAAAAATCCGTATCAGAAAAAAATACCCGTTACTGAAGCTCAGAAAGATCCCGCTTGCCTGCTTCACGAGAGAAAAACCGACCAATCGCACATTTGTCTTGGGGTCAGGGGATATAGTTTGTTTTCTCCCCAAAAATACAGTCAGGAAGTTTTGGCTACGATACTCGGCGGAATGATGAGCTCCCGGCTTTTCATCAAAGTAAGAGAAGAGCTTGGGCTTGCCTACTATATAAATTCCGGAGCGGATACTAGTACTGATTCCGGATTCTTAGTTACGCAGGCAGGGATTGATAATTCGAAAATAGAACTTGGAATTAAAACTATAGTTAATGAATATAAAAAGATTTCAAGAGAAAAGGTTCCTGCCTCAGAACTGAAAAAGGCGAAAGATTTTTTGAAGGGGAAAACCGCTTTGCTTCTCGAATCTTCAGACGCTAAAGCTTCTTTTTACGGAATTCAAGAGTTGCTCGAAGGGAGGGTTTTAACGCCCGAAGAAATGTATGATAAGATTAATAAAGTAACTTCAAATGACGTATTGGAAGTAGCCAAGAATCTGTTCAGACCGGAAAAATTGAACCTGGCAATATTAGGACCCTTTGACGACAAAAAAAAGTTCAGCCGATTACTGAGCTTTAAATAAAATGAGCTCTGAAAAAGTTTTAGACATATCTTGGGGAACCATTCTTAAAATCGCATTGGCGAGCGTTATTTTTTACATTCTTTATTTGGTTAAAGACATAATAATGTGGTTTGTTTTCGCCCTGATAATTTCCGTTTTGTTTAACCCTACGGTTGAGCTTCTTCAAAAAAAGAAAATTCCAAGGGTGCTAGCAGTAGTTTTCGTTTATCTTTTTTTCTTTGGGATATGCACTTTAGTAATTTATTTTTCAGCCTCTTTCTTGGTTTTTGAAATTCAGCAATTTGCTCAATTTCTTCCGCGATATGTCGAACAGCTTTCGCCTTTTTTCTTAAGCGTAGGGCTGCCAGTTTTTACGGACTTTGAGAATCTTATCCAGAATTTTGGCGCAAACCTCGGAAAAACCGTAAGCGGTATCGGCACTGCGCTTTTTGCGATTTTCGGAAGCATAATCTCAACTTTTTTTATTATAACAACCGCGATTTTTATTTCTTTAGAGCAAAGACCCGTAGAAAAAACATTAAGCCTGTTTTTTCCGAGAAGACACGAAGCGAATATTCTTAATATTTGGGCAAGGTCGCAAAAAAAAGTCAGCGCCTGGTTTATGACAAGAGTTTTAGCGTCCCTTTTCGTTGGGATTCTTTCTTTTTTTGCATTCTGGCTTTTAAACACAAAATACAAATTTTCTCTAGCATTAATCTGCGGTCTTCTGAACTTTATTCCGATAGTGGGACCGTTTGCTTCCGGTATTTTGATATTTCTGATAGCTTCGTTGGATTCTGTACTGAAAGGGGTTTTCGTAGTGATTGCTTTTACTCTGATCCAGCAAATTGAAAATAATATTCTCACTCCTATTCTTTCTAGAAAGTTTATAGGTCTTTCGTCGATTCTTGTTTTGTTGTCCTTAGCAATAGGTGGTGAGCTCTGGGGTCTTCTGGGAGCCATTCTCGCCGTTCCTTTAGCGGGAATTCTATACGAGTTCGCAAAAGAATATCTGCAAAAAAGGAAAGACCAAGAACCGGCTGAAGCCTAAGATATGCCAAACTTATACGTTGTTGCAACCCCGATAGGGAATTTAAACGATATCAGTCCCCGAGCGGTGGAAACCTTAAAGGGGACTGATTTGATTTTGTGCGAAGATACAAGGGTTACAAATAAGCTGCTTGTGCGCTATGGGATTACAGTCCCCGCCCTAAGCTATCACCAGCATAGCGATCTTACGAAGATAAATTATATTCTTGAAATTCTGGGCCGGGGGAAAAACTTAGCGATTGTTTCCGACGCAGGAACTCCGGGGATATCAGATCCCGGGAACAGGCTAGTGGACGAAATATTGAAAAAATTCGGAAAGGACGTTAACATTATTCCTATTCCTGGCCCGACCGCTCTTGCTGCGGCGGCGTCAATTTCCGGATTGCCGATGGATAAATTTCTTTTTTTAGGTTTTCCACCGGCAAAAAAGAAAAGGAATAAATTTTTTGAAGAAATCGTAAGATCTGATTACGCCGTTATTTTTTATGAATCTCCCCATCGTATTATAAGAACTCTCGAGGATCTCAAATCAATTTTTTCTATAAGCAGTATTAATAAGGTGAAAATTATTGTTTTTCGCGAGTTGACTAAAAAGTTCGAAACAGTATACCGGGGTAATTTTGAAGGAGTAATAGACGAAATTAAAAAAAACCCTGTTAAGGGGGAATTTACGGTAATCGTTAAAAAATTATCCCTTTAACAGAGAGATAACGGCTATCAGCGTCGAGCATGTTTCAACGAATAGTCCAAGAACTGTAAATAAAGGCTTGCTCTTCTTTAGGTATAAATAAGGAGGATGAATTTTTCTGCAGCAGTTTTCGAAATGCTTCTTCAGCAGAGAGTTCCGGGGCACGGCTAAGTGCAAAAAAGCCAAGCCGTCGGGAATAATAGCCACAAATCCACCGGCTACAGATATCATCAGATTTTTTGAAATAAAGAAAACGACTAAAAAACCCGAGGCCATGTCCAAAAAAACCGCCATAAAATTAAAAAAAGATTTTTTCCATAACCTTTTTTTGATTTTTTCGATGGGATACTCCCAATGAGGCAGGAAGTCCAAAAAGTAATGGCTCATAAAAGCTAAAAAAAGCCCCAATAAGGGATTTTTAATTTTTTCAGCCACAGCCGCTCCCGCCAAAATATGAGCCGTTAAGATCATGAAAGTTAAAGTTCGATATGATAATATAGCTTAATGATACCACATTGAATTATTATTTTCTATAATTAAAATATGGAAAAAAATAAAAAAAGGCATATTTATATAGGTGTTGCCTGGCCATATGTTAATGATTTATTTCACGTAGGGAACTTAGCAGGCGCCTATCTTCCGCCGGATATTTATAGCCGTTTCCACAAATTACAAGGGAATAAGGTTTTAATGGTTTCTGGTTCAGACTTTCACGGAACACCGATTACCATCCGGGCCGAAAAGGAAGGAAAAAAACCGGAAGAAGTTGCAGATTATTTTCATAAATTGGATAAGAAATATCTTAAGAAGTTTTTCGTTGACTATACTCTATATACTTCGACGCATACAAAAAACCACGAGCGGGTTGTTCAAGAGATGTTTTTAAAATTGCTCAAAAACGGATTTATTAAAATATTAAAAACGGAACAACTTTATTCCGAAAAATCTGGGAGATTTCTCCAGGATAGATATGTAGAAGGAGAATGTCCTTATTGTAGCTGTGCCGAGGCGAGAGGCGACCAATGCGAAAAATGCGGAAGAGTTCTCGACGCTACGGAGCTGAAAAATCCCGTATCAAAAATAGACAAAAGCCCTCTGTCGAAAAAAACTACGGAGAATTATTTTATTGATCTTGAAAAGTTACAGGAGGATATTAAAAAATGGCTGATATCGAAAAAAGAGATGCGGAACTGGGTGAGGCAGGAAGCTTTGGGTTGGGTGCGGGAAGGCCTGAAACCCCGGGCAATTACAAGAGACCTGGATTATGGAATACCTTTACCCGTAAAAAAGATACCAAAAGAACAGAGGATAGCAGGAATTGAAAACAAGGTATTTTATGTCTGGTTTGAGGCGGTTATCGGATATCTTTCAGCAGCAATTGAATATTCGAAGAAAACAAGGAAGCCAGATTATTGGCGGGATTTTTTTTACAACAACAAAGCTGAAACCTATTATTTTGTCGGTCAGGATAATTTGGTATTTCATACAATAAACTGGCCCGCACAGTTATTTGCCTATGATAAAAAAATCAATCTGCCAACTAATGTTTTTGTAAATCAGTTCTTGCTTTTAGAAGGACAGAAAATGTCGAAGAGTCGGGGCCGGCTGATAGACACGGCTTATCTTGCCGAGAACTATCCTATTGATGCCATACGTTTTTATCTTGCATTAAATATGCCGGAGCAGAAAGAGCTGAACTTTACCTGGAGAGATTTTATCGAAACGAATAATAAGATTTTGGTCGGGACCATTGGCAACTTTGTGCACCGAGTTTTAAGTTTTAGTCAGGCCAACTTCAACGGACATTTTGACATTTCAGAACCGGAAATTGCGCCTGAAGTGAAAAAAATAATCAGGAAAACAATTAAAGAGGCTGTTTCGCATCTTGAAAAGGGCGAATTCAGATTTTCTTTGCAGGAAATCGTTGAACTTGCAACCTTTGGGAATCAGTATATAGATAAAAATCAGGCATGGAATCTTATCAGGAAAAATCCGGAAAAGGCAAAAAAGATTGTTAAAAACTCATTATGCATAATTGATTCGTTGAGACTGCTTCTTTACCCTTTCTTGCCGGAAAGCGCCGAGAAACTGAATAACATTCTTGGTTATAAAGAAAAAATTTCCGGGGTTGAAGGAAAAAATCAATGGTTTTTGTGGAAGATTCCGAAGAGGATTAATCTGTTTAAAAATATTACGCCTATCTTTCCGAAAATTGACGAGAAAAATATAGAAAAAGAGCTTAACAACTTAAACGAGAGCAAATGCTGATTGATACCCATAGCCATTTAAATTTTAACGCCTTCAAAGATGATTATGAGGAAGTAATTCTGCGTTCGCTTGCCGAAGGAGTTTCAATGATAAACGTCGGATCTCAGTACGATACATCGAAAAAAGCAATAGATATTGCGAGCGTTTCGGAGGATGGTGTCTGGGCTTCGGTTGGGCTTCACCCCATTCATGCAGGAAGAACCAGGCCGGATATCGATGAAGCAGAAAAGAAAGAAACAGAACTGGAAAATAATGAAGCCGGAGGATTCGATTACGATAAGTATAAAGATTTGGCCAGATCAATAAAGGTAGTGGCTATCGGAGAGACGGGTTTAGACTATTGGTATAAACCAAAAACAAAAAGAAAGTTTGAAGAATTTCTATCAAAGCAAAAAGAAATTTTTTTAAAACAATTGGACTTGGCAAACGAACTTAATTTACCGGTGATTTTGCATTGCCGGATGGCTCATAACGATCTATTCGGAATCATTGAGGATAAAATCAAAAAACAAAACCATAATTTGACCGGCGTTATTCACTGTTTTACCGGAAGCTGGGAGCAGGCGGAAAAATATTTGGAATTAGGATTTTATATCGGGCTTAACGGAATAATCTTTAAACTTAACTTAGATGAAATCATCAGCAAAATTCCTTTGGAAAAAATCTTAGTTGAGACGGATTGTCCTTATTTGACGCCGCCTCAAGCGTCCGGGAGAAATGAGCCGATTTTTGTAAAATACGTTTCCGAAAAAATAGCTGAATTGAAAAAAATAAGTTTTGACGAAGTCTCTGAAAAAACAACAGAAAACGCAAAAAAACTGTTCAGACTTTGACATCCCTTCGCGGCAAGCCCCAATGGTTATCATTGGGGCTTCAGAGCGAAGTTCCGCGAAGCGGAACTGGAAAGCCGAAATCTAAGAAATGCTTCGGAGGTGTCAACCTCATCGAGCTCATCGAGTTCATCGAATCTGATGATTCTCTGAATCAGAAGATCTGAGGACTCATCAGACGTTCGTCCCGAGGACTCAGTCCCGAGGGAGCCGAAGGCCTGCGTAGCTCGAAGAGCGAAGCATAAAATTATAAACAAGCCGATGGACTTCGGTTGAGCTCAGTCGAAACCCTTACCATCGGGGCATACCTTGAACGGGTTGACAAAAAGGCAAGAAAGATTATAAAAGTTTTAAAGCAGAGGAGTCAAACCATATCTTGTAACTGTTATTTTACACAACAGCGGTCGTGAGTCTTCTGCTCTTTCTTCAAGGGATAAACAGCCAATACTCGGTTTGATTCTAGTCAACCGACGGCTGGCTGTTTTCCAAAGCTGGGGCAATAAGCATACTGCGTAAGCTATAAAGATAGTGCCCCAGCTTTTTGTTTGACAAATAGCTTTTTTATTGTATCTTATATATGCATTGCTTGGAATCCAAAACACAGAAAATAAGGAGGGGGTATGGTAGGCCAAGTAATTGTTCTTGTTCCTTCAAAAAGAACAGAAATCTTTGTCACGAAAGAAGGGTCAGCAGGAAAGGTTTTTAAGGAACCCGGCAAAGCGCTAAACTTTATAGGCAGGCAGAAATCTGCAGTTGTGCTTGGCATTATGGGCGGACACGGACAGAATCTTTTCGTGAGAGTTATGGAATCGGGTAACACTGTTTACCGAATTCCAATATATCGGCTTATCGAGGCCGGCCTTGAAACCGGATCTTCTGCCGGTGACAGGGCTCTGGCTGTCATCGGGTTGTGGGAAAAAAATCCGGCTCTGTTTTATCAGATGCGGACTATTGATCCTATAATGCTTCTGATGCGGGAGCTAACCCGACAGCGCTTGAATATTCAGGACTACAGGAAGCCGGCAATAAACCAGCTTCACTCTGCGCTTCGCGATCTGGAATTCATTCTTCCGCAAGAAGCAAGGGGGCTGGTCGAACTACTGAGAAGAGGACTCAAGGAACTTTTTTTACAGGCCGACACGCGCCGGAAAATCGAAGAAGAGTTTGATCGTTTGCAGGAAGAGGTCGCGCTTACAGATGTTCAGCAGGCGCGCATCTTTTCTGTCCGCAGGTTTTTCAGCAATCCAAGGTTTATCCTGGGAGCCAAAGAAGACGAACAGGAGCTTGAGGCTCGCATTACATCGCTTCTGCGGGGTACCGAGATCTTCGCTTGGCTGAATCCGAAGAAATCGAGATTGCCGTCTATTAAGGGTTTCGGACCCTCCATCGGGGGTTCAATCATTTCCGAGATATTTGACATTCGACGCTTTCCATCAGCTTCAGATCTGAGAGCTTATGCAAGGTTTCACGTTGCCGAAGATGGGGGTTTCCCGCGCAGAAAATCAGGAGAGATCTCTCCGTGGAATAGATACCTTAACAGGGCCGTGTGGTTATGGTCAACCGATCAGGTTGCCAGGTATAAGCATATCTGGAGAGACCTTTACCTCTGGAAAAAAGCTAAGGAAATGCAGGCGCATCCGGAAGAAGTGGCCCGTGAAAGCACTGCAAGAAACAAGAATAGAACAGTCTTTGATTTTACCCTGAAGCATCTTGATTCAAGGGCAAAGCGATGGGTTGGCTCCCAAATGCTTGAATATCTGTGGGGGCTATGGGGGGGCAATTGAAAAAGGGGTTAACCCTGAAGATTGGTATTCTTCTTCGGCCTGGCCGGTTTTGTTTTCAAGAGTTAAACGAGATCTTGACGCAGGGCTGTATGATTTTCTTGAGCAAGAAATCGACAGGCGAAAGAAACGCGAACCAGAAGAAGAACAAAACGAAGAACAGGAGGAGGGTTTTTTCGAATAGGAAACAGCCAACAACCTCGGTGGATTATCCAATAATAGCTGTAGCTGTTTCTTAGATAAGGGAGGCAATGAAATATGTGTTTGAAGAAAACAATAGAACCATTGCCTCCTTTTTTATTTGACAAAAAGGCAAGGAAGAGATATAAAATTTTAGAGCAGAGGATTCAAGGAGATGTATGGCTTTCCAACAAGGCTTCTGATCCCTCTGCTCTATTTTAGGGATAAACAGCCAAAGTAGATATTGAGTACATCAACTCTTGACTAGGCTGTTTTCTGAAGCTGGGGCAAGTGGCGCATTGTTGAAACAATTGTGCACATGTCCCAGCTTTTTTTGTATTGAATTTTTTCGAAAGCTTCTTAATAGACAAATTCAGAAAAAAGAGCTAAACTCAGTGAAGAAAAGTATGAACTACAATCCTCAGGAAACCGAAAAAAAATGGAGAAAAAAATGGGAGGAAGAAAAAACTTTCCAGGTTAATCTGGAAAAAGCCGAAAAACCCTATTATAATCTGATGATGTTTCCTTATCCTTCAGCCGAAGGTCTGCACGTTGGCAATGTTTATGCTTTTACGGGTTCTGATATTCACGGTCGTTTACGCAGAATGCAGGGATATGATGTTTTTGAACCGATGGGTTTTGATGCTTTTGGCATTCATTCAGAAAACTTTGCTATAAAAAAAGGGATACACCCGACAGTTCTTATAAAAAATAACGTTGATCACTTCAGGGAACAACTTAAAAATTTAGGCTGTCTTTTCGATTGGCGACATGAAGTAGACACAACTCAGCCTAATTATTATAAATGGACGCAGTGGCTTTTTTTGCAGCTATATAAAAAAGGATTGGCTTTCAGGAAAAAAGCTCCCGTTGATTGGTGTCCTTCTTGCAAGACCGTATTGGCGGACGAACAGGTAATCAAGGGAAAATGCGAGAGGTGCGACAGCGAAGTAATCCAAAAAGAAACCGAGCAATGGTTTTTGAAAATTACTCAATACGCGGATAAGTTACTGAAAAACCTAGATCAGATCGACTGGCCGGAAACCACCAAAACAATCCAGAGGAATTGGATCGGCAAATCGGAAGGGCACATAGTTAAGTTTAAGATTAAAAACCAGTTTTCCGAAAGCAAAGAAAAAGCGAATCCGGGAATATCCGTTTTTACAACCAGAGTTGATACTTTATTTGGCTGTACTTACCTTGTGGTGGCACCCGAACACCCGATTATTAAAGAGCTCGAGTCAAAAATTTTAAACCCGAAAGCAGTTATAAAATACGTTGAAGAATCCTGCAAAAAAACCGATATAGAAAGAATCAGCAGATTAAAAGATAAGACAGGAATCGAGTTGCAGGGCATAAAGGCGGTAAACCCCGTGAACGATAAAGAGATTCCGATTTTTGTTGCAGATTATGTTGTAGTCCATTATGGTACCGGGGCAGTCATGGCGGTGCCAGCGCACGATCAGCGCGATTATGACTTTGCGAGAAAGTATAACCTGTCAATGATAGAAGTTATACAGTCGCCGAAAACGATATGCAAAATTCAGCCAAAATATGCGGACTCCGACGGAATGTTTCTAGACGCCTATGAGGGCGAAGGAATTTTGATTAACTCAGGCAGGTTCACGGGTTTAAAATCGGAAACTGCCAGGGCGAGGATTGGCGAGTGGCTGGCGAAAAAAGGATTAGCAGAGAAAACAACATTTTATAAACTACGCGACTGGCTAATTTCCCGTCAGCGTTATTGGGGTCCTCCAATTCCGATTATCTACTGTCAAAAATGCGGAACGGTTCCGGTCGCAGAATCCGATCTCCCCGTTTTGCTCCCCTTTGTTAAAGATTTCAAGCCGGAGGGAGCTGGACGGTCGCCCTTGGCTAACGTTGAAAGTTTCGTAAATACGAAATGTCCGAAATGTAAAGGTCCGGCAAAAAGAGAAACTGATGTTTCCGATACTTTTTTGGATTCTTCCTGGTATTTTTTAAGATATCCTTCTACGGATTTCGACAATAAACCGATTGACGAAAAGACTACTGAAAAATGGCTGCCCGTTAGTATGTATATTGGCGGACAAGAACACGCAGTTTTGCATTTAATGTATACAAGATTTGTGACAATGGCTTTGCACGATTTGGAATTGTTGAACTTTGAGGAGCCGTTTCAGAAATTCAGGATTAACGGCTTGATAACAAATGGCGGAGTCAAAATGTCAAAATCAAAAGGGAACGTTGTGAATCCGGACGAATATTATCAGAAATACGGCGTTGACACTTTAAGGATGTATCTAATGTTCCTCGGTCCGTTTTCATACGGCGGCGACTGGCAGGACAAAGGCATTTTAGGGATTCGGAGGTTTTTGGAAAAGGTATGGAAGCTCGGAGAAAAAGATAAGACAGACAGCCATAATCCAAGAATCGATAGCCTGGTTAACGATACGATTAGAAAGGTTACAAATGATATAGAAAATCTGCAATACAATACTGCGATTTCTTCGCTGATGATTTTAGCGAACGAGATGTCGAGACAAAAAAACATTTCAGAAGACAATTATTCAGCGCTGCTTATTGCCCTGGCGCCCTTTGCGCCCTATATTACAGAAGAACTATGGTCGAGGCTTGGAGGCAAAGGAAGCGTGCATAATCAGGAATGGCCGAGATTCAGTAAGAAAAAAGCGGAAAAGGCAACGATGACAATTGTTATTCAGGTTAACGGCCGGGTTCGCGACCAGGTAGAGGTTCCGTCTGATATTTCAGAAAAAGAATTGACTAAAGCAATTGCAGGAAGAGAAAAAGTGAGGAAATGGATAGCGGGAGATAAGATCAAAAAAGTAATCTATGTGCCGAAGAAACTCGTAAATATTGTTGTATGAAAACCCCAATGTTTTTATAGGGAACAATATAATTGACCTTCTTGCTTTGCTTTTCTTTTTTATGATAAAATATGAAAAAAATAACCTTTTTCCATGAAGAAAATATTAATTATTGATGATGATACAAACGTGCGAGACCTAGTGGGAGGAGTTTTGGAAAAAGAGGGGTATAAAGTTTTGCTCGTGAAAGAGAGCAGAGAGTGTTTCGATGTAATAGTAAAAAACAAACCGGATTTAATTTTATTAGATCTTATAATGCCCGGGCTTGACGGATTTATGGTGCTGGAAGAACTGAAAAAAAGACAAATTGCGGTTGGAATACCGATAGTAGTTCTTACTGCGTTGAGCGGTGATTTTAACGCCCAAAAAGTTCTTGATCTGGGGGCTGAAGAATTTTGGGTAAAAAGCGACTATGACCTCGGTCAAATTGTTGACAAAATAAAAGCAAAATTAGCAGATAAAAAATGAACTACCCCGCCTCAAGGGGTGTAGTATCCCCTTCGACAGATTCGATAAACTCACTGCAAACAAGCTCAGAGGCAAGTTCCTTGTCTGCCGGCAGACAGGTTTTACGACTTCATCCCTACGGCAAAGCCGCAGGGTATTCTGCCGCAAAATAAATCTAATATCAGATTTTCTTGATTAAGCATGGCAATGCCCATTACGCGTGATAAAACTGATGTAAAATTTGTTTAATTGTTTGTCTCCTTGGTATTATCGCCGGAGGATTCATTTGGGCATTAGGAAAACAAGCTTTTATTTTTGAACCTGTAAAAATCGTTAGTCGGCCTTTAGGTCGATGTAATTTTTTCGTAGAATAGATTAATGGAATCCTTATATGTTATAAACTCAAATGATGCGAGGGAGCCTTTCTCTTTTCAAAAAATATACAGGGCAATAAGAAGAGTTAATGTACCAAGAAAAGCGGCAAGAGATATTGCAAGAGTAATTGAGAGGGAAGCTTATCCTGGAATTAAAACGTCCGAGATTTTTAAAAGAGTCGAAGAATTACTTTATAAAAAAACTTCTGAATCGGCTCTAAGATTTAACCTTAAAGAGGGAATGAGGAAGCTTGGGCCCACCGGCTTTCTCTTTGAAAAATTTGTCGGCGAAATATTTAAAAAAAAGGGTTTTGAAATAAAAATAAACCTTCATGTTCCAGGCCGTTGTATTCATGACTACGAAACAGATTTTATAGCAAGAAAAGAAAAATTAATTTATGTTGGAGAATGCAAATACCGAAACCTTGCCGGAGAGGTGGTGCATCTTCGAGACGCTCTGGCAAACCATGCAAGGTTTTTGGATATATTCAACGGCCCTTATTTTAAAACAGATAAACAATGTGGCTTTGAAATAAAATCTTTTCTGGTAACAAACGCCAAATTTGCCGGTCAGGCAATCGATTACTCAAACTGCGTCGGCGTCGATCTTTTGGGTTGGCGGTACCCGAAAAATAGTAGTTTGGAATATTTAATAGAAAAAAATAATCTTTATCCGATTACCATTCTACCTTCCTTAAGGGGCTACCTGAAAGACGTTTTTGTCAGCGAAAAAAAGATGCTGGTTGAAGACGTATTAAAGATAAATCCGGAAAAATTTTCAAAAAAATTTAAAATTCCGGCAGACCACCTCAATCATCTGATTGAAGAAGCAAAAACGTTGATAGGCGGTTAAAAAGCCTGAGTAACATATTTTTATAGCTGAGATTATCTTCGGCGTTGTTTTTTTTTGGATTTCTGGTAAATTAACCTATCGCTATTTAACAACATAAAAACAGTTATCTTGCCAGTTTCGAAAGGGAGGTTTTAATGGAAACTAAAGCGGAGAAATTTCCCAAAGGATTCTTTTGGGGTACCTCGACTTCTAGCCATCAGACGGAAGGAAATAATGATCGCAACGACTGGTGGAAGGCGGAGCAGGAAGGGAAGGTTCCATATAAATCCGGCTTGGCTTGCGATTCATACCGCATGTTTAGAAAAGATTTTTATCTAGCGGCTGGAATGCGAAACAACGCTCATAGAATTTCAGTAGAGTGGTCTCGCATTGAGCCCGAGATTGGGACATTCAATTTTGCAGAGCTTGAGCATTATCGTGAAGTTCTGAGAGCTATGAGAGCTTACGGACTTGAACCCTTCTTAACATTGAACCATTTTACACTTCCTTTATGGCTTACCGACATTGGCGGTTGGACGAACAAAAAAGCACCAAGGTATTTTGCAAGATACGTAAGATTCGTTGCGAAATATCTTGGAGAAGAAGTGAATTATTGGATAACATTTAATGAGCCCGAAATAGTTATTTACTTTGGATATTTGGCTGGCAGTTGGCCGCCTTTCCGGAAAAATGATATTTTTGGATTTTTAGTTTCTGTCAGCAATCTGATTGAAGCGCATAAACGAGCCTATAAAGTCATTCACGAAATGAAACCGAGCGCTAAGGTTGGCGCAGCCGAAAACATCGTATGTTTCCAACCAGAAGGCTATCGGGCTGTTAATTCTTTTTTTGTTTCGATATTAGACCGTACAAGAAACTACTGGTTTTTTGATAGAATTAATAAGTATATGGATTTTATTGGGATTAACTATTATACGCGATATATATTTTCTCTTTTTAAGGGTTTGTACCAGGGTAATGGAGAACAGGGCGATAACGGTTGGGAAATATTTCCCCCCGGTATCTACCATGTGATAAAAACAATCAATAGGCGTTACGTTAAATTACCGATTTTTATCACCGAAAACGGGTTAGCCGATGCAAAAGACGACAAACGTTCGCGTTTCTTGGTTGAACACCTCAAATGGCTCTTAAAAGCTATTAAAGACGGAGCAGACGTAAAGGGATATTTTCACTGGTCGCTGCTTGATAATTTTGAATGGCCTCAAGGATTCACGATGAGATTTGGTTTAATTGAGGTTGATTTCAAAACCTTAGAACGAAAAATACGATCGAGCGGTAAGTCGTATAGAGAGATTTGCGGGAAAAATGCGCTTTCTGAAAGAGGAGGAGGTGAAAATGGAACAAACGACTATGCTGTTCAAGGTTGATTCGACCCCACAAGAGCGTAAAGAGGTGAAGAGCTACGTAGAACAATGGGGAGAGTTCATAGGCGTATTCTGGTACAGCTTAGGAAGGGACATAATGAGGGCTTTGGGTAAGAATTTTCTACCCGTACGCCTGCCTCGGGATATGGTAGACCATATAAAAAAAATGAAAGGGATCGAGGATATCTGGAATGCCAAGATAGATGGCTAGTAAAAAACAAAGCGCCTTCTTTGTGAACAAGGCGCTTTTAATTTAGAATGAATTAACTTATTGAAATATTGTTTTGATATTTTCCGTATTATATTTTAGGTGTTCTATAGCTGTGTATGATTCAAAACAGAAGCTATTTAGACAAAACAGACGAAGAACTGGTTACTTTGTCTCTTGAAGATAAGGGCTATTATAAATATTTAGTGGAAAGATACGAAGAAAAACTTCTTCGGTACATAGTCAGATTATCCGGCCTAAGCAAAGAAGACGCAGAAGATATTCTTCAGGATGTATTTATTAAGGCGTATCAAAATCTTAATGATTTCGATACGGGTCTTAAGTTTTCGTCGTGGATTTACAGGATTACGCACAACGAAGCAATAACTCACCTGCGAAAACTAAAATCAAGGCCGAAGGTAATTATTGATCAGGGCGCTAACGATTTAGCTTTGAATGCTTTGCGGGCCGACTTGGATATCGAAAAAAATATAGATAAAAAATATCTTTTAGAAAATATTACGGGGACTATTGATCGTCTTGATGAAAAATACAAAAACGTGCTTGTGCTGAAATACATAGAAGATAAAAACTATCAAGAGATGTCGGATATTTTAAAAAGGCCGATGGGTACGGTTGCCACCCTATTAAAAAGAGCTAAAGAGAAATTAAATGTCGAACTCTTAAAAAAAAGTAAAAATTTTATCTAAATATGTCAGAAATTTCGGAAAAAACATTAAAAGAAATAGAGGAAAAAAAGATTGTTCCGCAATCCCACTGGAATTTTATTTTGAAAAATGGTGTCTTTTGGTTTTTATTTTTAATATCTATAATTATCGGTTCATTGGCCGTGGCTACAATTATTTTCATGCTAACAGATTACGATTGGGAAGCTTATAAATATATGGACAAAACGCAAATTGAATATATTTTTCTCGCAATTCCATATTTTTGGGTTATCATACTCATAATTTTTTTAACATTTGCTTATTACAATTTCAGGCACACCCGAAAAGGCTATATTTATGAGTTCTATGTAGTGATTGTAGTAAATTTGTTTGCAAGCGTATTACTGGGAACATCTTTGTTTTTTGATGGATTTGATCCAGAGATTAATGAGGCCTTGTTAAAGAATGTTCCGCTTTACCACAAATGTGTTTGTACTAAGGAAGATATATGGGATCTTCCCGACAAAGGTTTACTTGGCGGAAAGGTAACTATGATTAAAAACCAGGATGAATTCACTTTAAGGGATTTTCATGGGAATTTTTGGGAAGTTGAGTTAGAAAACAACAAATGGCCGGAAGAAATTCCTTTTCAATCAGGAGTAGAAATAAAAATGGTTGGGCAAAGAGAAGGAGCGAATATTTTTTGGGCAAGAGGTATTGGGCTTTGGAACGGCAAGCCTTAAAAAAGCTGAAAGAAAATTATCCTTGGCACGTATTAATGGTAGTGCAGAGGAAAGGCCGAAATCATTAAAAAATAAAAGTAATAAATAAAAATATGTTCAAAGAAAGAAGCCCGTCCTAAAAAGTAAAATATATAAAATTGTCTCTAGTTTATCTTTACCTTTATCGTATAATAAACCAGGCCTTACGGGGCATAATCCGTGAAAAAGGGAAGATAATAAATACAAACATGTAGAACATTAAAAACAGCAACGAAAACGAAACTGACCCGTATTGATCGGGTAGTTTCGTCGTTTACGTAGCCGCCGAAAGGGCGTTTTTTTTATGACAAATAATTTTATTAAACTTATCTTATCCGGAATGTCCGATATAAAATTTTGGCGCCAAGAACGCGGAAAGCCCCGAATTTTCTTTCGCCAAGCATAGGTCTTCGACTCCCTCGGGACTGAGTCTCTTCGAGCTCGTCGAGACTGAACCTCTCGGAGACGAATGTCCTGAGGGCTCTCCAGAGCCTGAACGGCCTCGGGACGAACGTCTAAGGCGACTCAGGTTCAAAGAAATTGTATAAATTAAAGGATAGGGAGACTTCGCAGAGGTTTTTATTTCTAGAATTGGTATTATAATATAGTAACAGAATTAGTCATGCAACAATTGATATGATTCCGATAAATTCAATTTGTCTTTTGACCTCCGGCCTATTTTTTTCTTTTATTTCTTTTAAGGTATATTTTTCGTATCGAAAAAATAACGAAGGAAAAATCGGGAATTTTTTCAACTCTCTTTTATTTTTATCTTTAACCTTTGTTTTAACATCAACCCCGGGTATTGTTTTTGAAGATCTTTCCGTAATCGGATATATATTTCTTGTTTACCCTTTTTTTATTTTTTTGGCTCTCGCTTATTTCGGGATTATTCCTTTGCAGATATTAGGCTGGAAAAAAACTGAAAAAGCATTTTTCAGCGGGACAATTATACTAGGATTGGTTATCGCGCTATTAAACGTGGCAAAAATGAGGCCGGCCGTTATCCACCGCGTAGGAAAGTTTGTTTACTGGCAAGACGGACGGGGCGTGGCAATGAACGTTATGATAGGAGCGACTCTCTCCTCGGCAATGCTCTTGCTTATCGCTTTTTTCATTATCCAGGGACTGAAGTCGAGCGAAAAACGTATAAGAAACAGAGCTTTTATCATTGCCGCCGGGCTGTTTAATTTAATGGTCGGATCTGTTATAAACTTTATTGTCGGCGGTTCGCCGAATGTTTATGTGGCCAGCCTGGTTTCGACTTTTTTCTTCATACTGGCTGGTGTTTTTCTTTTAGTCAGCACTTATTACAAGCCGAGCTAATTAAAACGAAGGAGTTTAATAATTTGAAGAGGCTTTTCGCTTCTTTTCTTTTTTATTACTTGGGATAATATAAGAAAGTAACTATGTGCGGAATTATCGGATATATAGGGAAAAATAATGCCACTTCGGTACTTATCGAAGGATTGAGAAGAGAAAGCTATCGCGGATACGACTCCAGCGGTATAGTTGTTTTTGGCGAGAAGCCGTGTTTTATCAGGGCGGTTGGAAAACTAGAAAAATTGGAGGAGAAAATCAAAAATGAACGGATTGATGGAAATATCGGTATAGCTCATACGAGATGGGCGACTCATGGCGGAGTAACCGAAGAAAATGCGCATCCTCATACAGACTGCAAGAAGAATATTTTTGTGGTACATAACGGAATTATTGAAAACTATTCAAGCCTGCGTCAGAGGCTAATTGAGGAAGGCCATGTTTTTACTTCGCAGACCGATACGGAAGTTTTACCTCATTTAATCGAACATTTTTTTAAAGGAAACCTCGAGGAAGCTGTGCGGAAGGCATTAAGACTTGTCAGGGGTACTTATGGCTTAGTTGCGATATCGAAAAACGATCCGGAAAAAATTGTTGCGGCTCGTTTCTCAAGCCCTTTGGCAATTTCCGTGAACGGAGATGGTGGATATATCGCCTCTGATCCTGCCGCCTTAATTTCTCATTCAAATCAAATTGTATTTTTAGCCGATAACGAGATAGCCGTGATAAGAGACGGAAATTTTATAGTAACTGATTTGGATAATAATTTCGTAGAGAAAAAAACGACCGAGGTTGATTGGACGGTGGAAGAAGCGCAGAAAGGAGGATATCCGCATTTTATGCTGAAAGAAATAATGGAACAGTCGGAAAGCATTAAAAGTTCTTTACGAGGGAGGTTAGTTCTTGAAACCGGACATGCGAAACTGGGAGGATTAGACCAGATAAAAGATAAGCTTAGGGAGATAAAAGGTTTGACTATCGTCGCTTGCGGGACAGCTTATCACGCGGGATTAATAGGGAAGTATATAATAGAGGAATTTGCCGGAATTCCGGTTAATGTTGATTTGGCTTCAGAGTTTCGCTATAGAAAACCAATCTTGAATAAAGAAACCGCGTTATTGGCTATTTCCCAGTCAGGGGAAACAGCCGACACTTTGGCCGCCATTAAAGAAGCCAAAGAAAAAGGAATAATGACATTGGGAATAGTTAACGTCGTCGGCTCGTCCGTGGCAAGAGAAACAGATGCAGGCGTTTACAATCATGCTGGTCCTGAAATCGGAGTTGCTTCTACAAAAGCATTTACTTCTCAGCTGTCAGTTCTTTCTCTTTTAACTTTGTTTTTGGCAAGGCAAAGAGAAATGCCGCTGGTGGCAGGCCAAGAACTTGCCAGGGAAATTGCAAAAATACCCGACTTAGTTTCAAAGGTTTTAAATGACACTTCTGCCAAAATAAAAGAAATGGCCGAGAAATATAAGAATTTTGATAACTTTCTGTTCATCGGTAGAAAATATAGCTTTCCTATTGCCTTGGAAGGGGCTTTAAAGTTAAAGGAAATTTCCTATGTGCACGCCGAAGGATATAGCGGAGGTGAAATGAAACACGGCCCCATAGCCCTGATCGATGAGAATTTTCCGACATTCGCAATTTGCCCTTCGGATTCTGTCTACGAAAAAATGATTTCGAATATCGAGGAAATAAAAGCGAGGAAGGGTCCAATCTTAGCGCTCGCCACGGAAGGAAACGAGGATATCAAGAATCTGACTGAAGATGTTATTTATATTCCGAAGACCTTAGAAATTCTAACACCGGTTCTAAGCGTTGTTCCATTACAGCTTTTTGCTTATTACGTTGGAGTATTAAGAGGACGAGACGTTGACAAGCCGCGGAATTTAGCCAAAAGTGTAACGGTTGAGTAGTGCAGTTTCATGATTCTCGGCTCTGAAGGAGTCGTTTTTATTTAGATTGATTTTCGAGAGGATAAGGGTTATCATAAACTATAATAATTAAACGAATAGAGTAATTTTATGGAACAAGCCAAGAACAAAAAGATTCTTTTGGGGAACGAGGCAATAGTCAGAGGGGCGCTGGAATCAGGCGTTCAATTCGTTTCTACTTACCCTGGTACTCCGGCGTCGGAAATTGGAGACAGTTTTTCCCAATTAGCAAAAAATTACGGAGTTTATTTTGAGCGAAGCGAGAAACAAGGTTCTTTGGAGCGAAGCTACGAAGGTCCTTATTTTGAGTTTTCAACTAACGAGAAAGTAGCATTTGAAGCAGGTATCGGCGCCAGCTTTTCCGGCTTAAAAACCCTGGTTGCGATGAAAAACTTTGGCTTAAACGTTGCTTTGGATCCGCTTCTCCCGTTTTGCTATACGGGTTCGAAGGGCCCGTTTGTGCTGATTACCGCAGACGATCCGAATTGTTGGAGTTCGGCTCAGTCAGAGGAAAATACAAGAGCGTTCGCTTATTTAGCCCACATTCCAATACTTGAGCCTTCCGATCCTCAGGAATGCAAAGATTTTGTGAAATCAGCTTTTGAGATCTCGGAAAAATTCAGGACGCCAGTAATCATTAGAACAACAACAAGGGTTGCTCATCAATCAGCATCTGTTCGGTTGGGTGAAGTTCCTAAAATTTCGTATCAGGGAGAGTTCATAAAAGATTTCAAGCGTTTTGTCACAATGCCTCCCCGAGTCTTGGAAATGAAAAAGGAGCTTTTGAAAAAAATTGAAGACATAAGAAATTTCGCTGAAAAATCAAAGATGAACCAAATTTCAGGAATCGGAAAGAAAAAGGCAAAGATTGGAATCATTGCCTCAGGGGTTTCTTATTTGCACGCTATGGAAGCTCTGCAGGACCTTAATTTAGATTTGCCAATCCTGAAACTCGGATTTTTTTATCCTTTACCGGAAGAAAAGATTAAAAGTTTTATCAAGAACCTGAAGAAAGTCTTGATCGTGGAAGAATTGGAGCCTTATCTTGAAAAAGAGATTGACAGATTGGCGAGGAACGTTAATGCCAAGCTTCAGATTTTTGGTAAAAATTATTTGCCTGAAATCGGGGAAATGCGACCCGAATACGTTACCGCGGCCTTGGCAAAAATCACCAACAAGAAATACACGATCGGCGCCTCTTACCAAATCCCATCGTATAAACACATTCCGAGATTCTGCCCGAATTGCCCTTATTGGCTGGTTTTTCCAGCAATCAAGAAGGCAGTTCCGGAAAATACAATTTTTGGAGGCGACATCGGTTGTTATATGCTGGCCGGACTTCCGCCTAACCAAGCCCAGGATTACTTGTCCTGCATGGGCTCTTCTTTCGGAATAGCTCACGGTATTTCCAAGGCTTCTGGAGGAAAGCAAAAAGTAATAGCTTTTATTGGAGATTCAACTTTCTTCCATGTTGGCATACCGGCTCTGATCAATGCGGTTTTTAACAAATCAAATCCAATTTTTGTTATCCTTGATAATCAGACAACGGCCATGACCGGCCATCAAACAAATCCCGGAATCGGTAAAACAGGGATGTCAGAGCCTACTTATCCGATAAAGATTGAAGACGTAGTGCAGGCGGTTGGAGTTAAGAACTTGAAAGTTCTTGATCCTGCAAATAGCGAAGAACTGACTGCGACAGTAAAAGAATTTTTAACAAAGGAAGAAGTTTCGGTAATTATCGCAAGGCATATGTGTGCATTATTAGTTCAGAGGCAAAAAAACTAAAAATATGGCAAAACTTAAAAAAGAAATGAATATAATAATAAATGGCGTTGGGGGCCAGGGTTTGATAACTCTACAGAAGGTGCTTGCTCTCGCCGCTATTAAATCAGAAAGAGATGTAAAAACCTCTGAATTGCACGGACTTTCCCAAAGGGGTGGTTCTGTTGAAGCACATGTGAGATACGGGAAAAAAACTTACTCTCCACTTGTTCCAAAGGGCCAAGCTACTATGATCTTTTCTCTCGAAACCCAAGAAGCGTTGGTCGCTTCTTATTATGCGTCGAAGAAAGCCCAAACGATTTTTTTCATTAATCAGTACAGAACCCCGACTTTTACCGAAACGATTCCAGACGAGAAGATTTTATCGGAGCTTAAGAGAATCTCCTCTAATATTTTTTTGATTCCGGCTTCTGATATATGTCAGAAAGAACTAGGCAATCCAGTCGTTGCCGGAATTTTCTTGTTAGGATTTGCATTTTTCGGAAATCATGAGAAAGCCGTGCCTCTAAAAAGGATCTTGGATCCGTATGAAACTACGTTGGAAGTATCGAGTCTAGAAGGCGCTCTAAGGGAAGTAGTTCCAGAAAAATATTTGGAACTAAATTTAAAGGCATTTAATCTTGGTAAGGATTACAAAATTTAATTTTTCCTGTGGCTTTAAAAAAGCGTTCTAAAAAAATAGTTGTCATTGGCGGAGGAACCGGTGTTTATACAGTTTTAACTGGACTGAAAAAATATCCGGTTTTTCTGTCTGCCGTTGTGTCAATGGCCGATAACGGCGGTTCCACAAAAATTCTCAGAGAAGAATTCGGTATTTTACCGCCGGGTAGCGTTAGGCCTGCCTTGGTTGCTCTTTCGAATTCTGAAAAACTCCTTTCGGATTTATTTAATTATAGGTTTGAGAAAGGAAGCTTTAACGGACATAATTTTGGCAACCTCTTAATAACAGCCTTGACCGAGATGACCGGTTCGTTCGAAAAAGCACTTGAAGGAACCGGGAGAATTCTGAACATCAACGGACGGGTAATACCTTCAACGCTGGATTATGCCAATCTTTTTGCCCGACTTGAAAACGGAGAAATTGTCAAGGGTGAGACCGATATTGACGTTCCAAAACACGACGGAAATTTAAAGATTGAAAGAATCTATTTTGATCCTCCCTGTAGCGTCAACAAAGATGCGATAAAAACAATTCTTGAAGCGGACTTGATAGTAATAGGTCCCGGAGACCTTTATTCAAGTATTCTTCCGAACCTGCTATTCAAGGAAATCATTCAAGCAATTAGAGAAAGTAAGGCAAAGAAAGTTTATGTATGCAATCTGATGACAAAATTTGGCGAAACGAATAATTTTACAGCAAAAGATTTTATAGACAGGATTGAAGAGTATCTCGGCGAGAAGATTTTGGATTATGTAGTTTTCAACAACAAAAAACCGTCCAGAACCAGAATATTAAAATACGAGAAAGAAAAAGCAGAATTCGTTAAATTAAAAGATCAGGACCTTAAAGATAAAAAAATAAAAATTATCGAAGGTAATTTCTTAAGACCGAGAGGTTTCATCAGGCACGATCCTGACGAATTAGCAAAAGCATTAATGAAGCTCCGCGGGCTAACAGTTCACAGCGAGGCTCACTGCGAGCTGCCCGCGGTATCTTCTCCTCTTTCGGCGGAGCGAAATCCGCCGAAGCAGAAAACTGGCATTCATCCCCGGCCTTACGGCCGCGGTTTTCTGCGAAGGAGGATAAAGCTATAAATTTATGCAAGCGGTTATTCTGGCTGCCGGAGAATCTTCAAGATTCTGGCCGATGAACCATGCACACAAGTCCTTGATAAGAATAATGAGCCATTCTTTGATTTGGTATGCGATTGAGGGTCTAAAAAAATCTGGAATTAAAGAAGTAGTTATTGTCCAGGGTCGTAAAAGAGATGTTGAAAAAGAATTAGAAGATGAAAAATTCCCTGGAATAAAGGTAAGGTATACAATACAGAAAACACCGACCGGAACGGGAGACGCTATTTTATCCGCTGAAAAATTTTTAAAAGATCAATTTTTTGTTTTAAACGCAGAGAGGGTTGACGCAAAAGATTTTATAGAGCCAATGTTGGAAAAGGAAAGGAGGACCGGAGCAAAATTAATTATTTTGGCAGGTAAAACCCAGACGCCTTGGGTATTCGGAATCTTAAGGTTCAAAGGAGACAAAATACTTGAAGTAATTGAGAAACCAAAGCCTGGAAAAGAACCTTCAAACTTAAAAGTCGTCGGGATCTATTATCTGCCGAAAGATTTTATCCGCTATTTAAAAAAGGTTCCAAGCCATCCCTATTCTTTAGAAGAAGCTTTTTCTTTATGGGCCGAAGAAAAAGACGAGAGGTTGTACTCGATCAATAGAGAGACCTTGGCACTAAAATATCCTTGGGATTTGTTCAGAATCGTGAAATATTTGACAGATGAATATCTAAAGGCAGGAATTGATAAAACCGCAGATGTTGCAAAAAATGCGGTCATTAAAGGCAGAGTTTTTATAGGAAAAAATACTAAGATTTTAGAGGGAGCAATTATAAAGGGTCCTTGTTTCATAGGAGATAATTGCCTTGTCGGGAATAATTCAATCGTTAGAGATTATTGTAATTTAGAGAATAATATTATGATTGGCGCCTTGGCAGAAGTAACAAGGACAATAATTCAGGAAAATACTCACCTGCATTCAGGATATTTTGGCGATTCGATTTTGGGAAAAGGATGCTCTTTTGGAGCTGGAGTGACAACCGCCAACGTACGTATACAAAAAGATACTATAAAATCAATTGTTAAAGGGGAAAAGATAGACACAAATCTGACTTCTTTTGGAATGGTTGTTGGAGATAATACCCGTTTTGGAATTAATACTTCGGTTATGCCAGGAGTTTTTGTAGGTTCAAATTGCGCGATCGGTCCTCACTCTCTGGTTCGTGAAAATGTTCCTGACAATACAACTTTTTACACTAAATTTGAAGAAGTTATAAAAAAGAACGAATAAGCAAAGAAGCGAAATGGAAATTTTGAGACTAGAAAGAGAAAAATTATCAGAACTTTTAGTTATGGTTACGAGAGATTTAAAAAAAGGAAAGGTTGTCGCGATTCCAACAGATACGATTTACGGCCTAATAGCAGATGCTTCTAACGAAAAAGCGGTAATGAAGATTTTCAAGATAAAAAAGCGGCCGGAAAGCAAGGTTCTCCCTGTTTTCGTGAAAGACATAAAAATGGCAAAGCAATTTGCCAAAATAAACAAAAGACAGGAAAATTTTTTAAAAAAATATTGGCCGGGAAAGGTATCAGTGGTTTTAGAGAGGAAAGGCAGGAAAAAGATTTATGGAGTTGATAAGAAAGCAATTGGCCTTCGAGTTCCCGACAGCAAAATAATTAAGGCAATTATTAGCAAAATAAAAAAACCCTTGGTTCAAACTTCGGTTAATATCTCAGGCCGGCCTTCAGTAAATGATCCTGAAAAGATATTAGAAATTTTTTCGGGGAAAAAATTTAAGCCGGATTTAATCATCAATAATGGCCCGATAAAAGAAGGCCTTCAGTCAACTTTAGTCGATTTGACTGGGGAGGAATTAAAAATATTAAGAGAAGGCGCGATAAAAATAAAATGGAACGCAAAAGTTTAAAAAGAACAGACCCGAAGATTTACGAGCTGATAGAGGCTGAAAAAAAGAGGAGACGGGAGGGTCTGGAAATGATTCCGTCTGAAAACCACACTTCGCGAGCAGTGCTTGAGGCTTTAAGTTCCATTTTAAATGACAAGTATTCTGAAGGTTATCCGGGAAAGAGATACTACGGCGGGAACGAAAATATTGATAAGGTGGAATCTCTTTGTCAGGAAAGGGCAAAAAAACTTTTCGGCGTTCCCTATGCAAATGTTCAACCGTATTCCGGTTCGCCTGCAAATCACGCTGTTTATTTTGCCGTTTGTGAGCCGGGGGATACCGTAATGGGTATGTCACTTCCTCAGGGAGGCCACTTAACACATGGTTGGAAAGTAAATTTTTCGGCAAAATATTATAAATCCGTTCAATACGGAGTCGGTGAGGCGACGGGGCTGATAGATTACGAGGGGATGGAAAAGTTGGTTTTAGAAAATAAGCCAAAATTAATCTGGGTTGGAGCAACCGCTTATCCGAGAATTTTTGACTGGAAAAGATTGAGAGAAATCGCAGACTCGTGCGGAGCTTACCTTGCAGCAGACGTCGCGCATATCGCTGGCCTAATAGTCGGAGGCGTCCATCCGAGCCCAGTACCCTATGTTCATATCGTGACCACTACGACGCATAAGACGTTGAGGGGCCCTCGAGGTGGAATGATAATGGTGACAAATGAGGGTTTGAAAAAAGATTCAGATCTCCCGAAGAAAATCGATAAGGCAATTTTCCCAGGATTACAAGGCGGTCCTCACGAACATCAGATAGCCGCAATTGCAGTTTGTCTGAAAGAAGCGGCATTACCGGCTTTTAAGAAATATGCGGTGCAGATAGTAAAAAACAGCAAAGCATTGGCGCAAGAACTTATAAAGCATAGATTTAATTTGGTTTCGGGCGGCACGGATAACCATTTGATATTGATTGACCTGAGGAATAAAAATATTTCCGGTCAAGACGCCGAAACCCTACTTGATAAAGCCGGGATTACCGTAAACAAAAATACGATCCCTTTTGATCCTAATCCGCCGTTTAAACCCTCCGGAATTAGGTTGGGAACCCCTGCCTTAACCACAAGAGGCATGAAAGAAAAGGAAATGAAAAAAGTTGCAGCATGGATTAACGAAATCGTTTCAAATCCAAATTCATACTTAGGTATAAAAGAAGAAATTAAGAAATTTTGCAAAAAATTCCCGATACCATGATTATACTAAATGGCAAAAAAACAGCCCAAAAAATTTTAAAGAATGTAAAAAAAGAAACCAAGGTCCGGAAACTAAAATTGGGATTGGCTGTTGTTCAGGTCGGTGATAATCAAGTTTCAAGCGCGTATATCAATCAGAAAAGGAGGGTATGCGAGAATTTGGGAATTGTATTCGGACTATTTAATTTTCCCGAAAGTATTGATGAACAGGAGCTGAAAGAAGAAGTCTCTAGAATCGCGGTGAATCCCGAGTATTCAGGAATAATAATCCAATTGCCTTTGCCAAAAAAGTTCAATACGCAGGAGATACTGAATTTGATTCCTTCGGAAAAAGATGTTGACGTTTTGTCTGAGGCGAGTCTGGGAAAGTTTTATACAGGAAATCTAAAAATTTTCCCGCCGGTAGTTTACGCCATTTCAACACTGCTAAAGGAATATAAAATCGGGCTGGAGGCGAAGATTATCCTTGTTATTGGAAGCGGAAGATTGGTCGGTAAGCCTCTGACCCTTTGGCTGGTTAGTCAAGGTGCTACTGTTTCCACAGTAAACAGTAAAACAAAAGATATTCATTTCTTTTCTAAAAACGCGGACATAATTATTTCAGGAGTAGGAAAACCAAATCTTATTACGGGCAAAATGATAAAGAAGGGGGTCGTGCTTATCGACGCCGGAACAAGCATTGAATCGGGAAAATTAAAAGGCGACATCGATTTTGTCAGCGTAAAAAATAAGGCGGGCTATGTTGCTCCTGTTCCCGGGGGCGTTGGTCCTATGACGATCGCCTGTCTGATAAACAATTTGCTGAAACTGAATAATAAATAATTATTGCAGAATGAACAGCATAGATGTGGTTTTATTTCAATCAATAAATCAATTTGCCGGCAAATGGCCGTTTTTGGATTCAATAGGGGTATTTTTTGCTTCCCGTCTGGAATATTTTTTGTGGTTCGCCCTTTTTCTGTTTTTATTTAAGAATTTCAGGAAAAATATTTTTTTTGTTTTACAAACTTTTGGCGCAGCCGCTTTTTCAAGATATTTTATTGCGCAGGTTATCAGATGGATCTGGTACAGGCCTCGTCCTTTTCTCGTAATGAACGTAAATCAGTTGCTTCAGCATTCAGACGAAGCATCCTTTCCTTCGGGGCACGCTTCTTTTTATTTTGCGATGTCAATGGTCGTTTATCTCCATAATAAAAAAGCCGGCATTGTTTTTTTTGTTGCCAGCTTATTGATCGCTTTTTCCCGGGTCTTTGCGGGAATTCATTGGCCGACAGACATTTTAGCAGGCGCTATCGTCGGTATTCTATCAGGAAAGGCAGTGGTTTATTTTTTCAATAAATTTGCGATTGCCGAAAAGCTGAAACTCCTAAAATAAGGAAACCTTGTTGCGGTTGATAAAAAAAACGGCTGAAGCCGTTTTTTTGTGCCGCGGGTGGGAGTCGAAAAGTTGCCCGACTTGTCCGTCCGAAGTTTGAACGGAGGAGGAAGGCATTCCCTCGCTCATCTTGCAGGGATGCTTCGCATATAACAGACGATGCAGGATTCGCTCGGAATTCAGGGGGTGTGTTCTCTGCGCACCCGAAACAAAATCATCAACCCATTTGAGAATGGATTGATGACCTTTGGTGCCGCGGGTGGGAGTCGAACCCACATGACCGTGAGGTCATACGATTTTGAGTCGTACGCGTAAGCCAATTCCGCCACCGCGGCATTTTCGAGTTAAATTTATCAGTTTTCAGTTCAACCGTCAACTGGTTTTTTATTAGATTCGCACCCGATATTTGAGCATTTTATCTGTTTTCTTTTTGTCTGAACCATAAGCGAGCCGCATGTCGGGCATTTTTCTCCATATGGTTCGCCCTGAGCTTGCCGAATGGGCTTGTCCCACAAAGCAAAATCGCATTTCGGAAACTGGTTGCACCCATAAAAAACTTTTTTTCTCTTCGTCCTTTTTTCTACCAGGTCTCCCATTCCGCACTTAGGACACTTGATACCGATCCGATTATCTTTAAGCGATTCGGTGTATTTGCATTCGGGGAACTTTGAGCAGGCGTAAAACTTGCCGTATTTCCCCAATCTAATTATAAGAGGAGCTCCGCATTCGGGGCATTTTTTGTCTGTTTGTTCGTGAAAAACTTCTTTTTTCGAAACATCTTTATACTTCTGTTCAAGATTTTTCGCAAAAGGATCGTAAAACTCATGCATTACCTTAATCCATTCTTCCGTCCCTTCGGCAATTTTGTCTAAATCTTCTTCCAGATGCGCCGTGAATTTAATATCCACTACTTCCGGAAAATTAGCCACCAGGATATCATTAACCACAAATCCGATTTCAGTAGGTTTGAAAAATTTCTTTTCATCTTTTTCTATATAATTTCTTTCCTGAATTGTTCCTAAAATCGGCGCATAGGTTGAGGGTCTGCCGATTCCATTTGTTTCCAAGGCCTTAATTAAAGTTGCTTCGGTGAATCTTGCGGGCGGCTGGGTAAAATGCTGAGCGGGGGTAACTTCTATCAATTCGAGATTTTCATTTGTTTCCAGGTCAGGAAGTTCTGTTTCTTCAAATCTTAAAGGATATAATTTTAAAAAACCGTCAAATTTCAAAACACTGCCGTTCGCCTGTAAGCCGTAGGCTTTGCTTTTGGAGGTTGCGGAAACATCCACTTTAGTGGAGTCGAAAATTGCCTGAGCCATTTGGCAAGCGATAAATCTGCGCCAAATTAAATGATATAACCGCAATTGATTATTATCGATCTCGGCTTTTGCCTTAATTTTTTCCGGTTCATTATCGGGGTATGTCGGCCTGATCGCTTCATGTGCTTCCTGAACATTCCCTTTGGCTTTATATTTTCTCAGATAACCTGCCCAGTAATTCTCCCCATAATTCTTAGCAATAAATTCTTTAGCCGCAAATAGAGAAAGATCGGAAAGGTTCATCGAATCTGTCCTGTGGTAAGTGATAAACCCTTTTTCATAAAGCCCTTGCGCCAATCTCATTGTCAGCTTTGCGGGAAATCTAAGTTTTTTCCAGGCTTCTTGCTGCAAGGCGCTGGTGGTAAAAGGCGGCAGGGGATTTCCCGCAAAGCTGA
>Ga0315277_10000144_pt1 | contig 118978 bp, 107 predicted proteins | sample YL17G05_15_MG_FD_203695 | JGI IMG/M metagenome (GOLD analysis project Ga0315277, IMG submission 203695) | Sediment microbial communities from Yellowstone Lake, YNP, Wyoming, USA - YL17G05_15 | ecosystem: Environmental > Aquatic > Freshwater > Lake > Sediment | place: USA: Wyoming | collected...
TGCGTTCGATCCGCCAGGCGACCGTTGTAATGCATCATCAAGGGTCAAAGAGGAGGCGCGCCCCAGGGGGACAGCGCGCCAGATAGTATCATGCAGGCAGTGAGTTGTCAAAGCCCATCGGAATCATCTGCGCCATTGGATGGTGCGCAGCCTTTGCGGGCTATTGAGATACGAAGGGTCTGCTTTTTGCCAGACATCTATTGAGGAGTGGTCAGGCAAGCAAGCCGGCATCGAAGGAAGCGATCAAGGACGGCAGAATAGGCGCCTGGGTCGCGTAATATCTGATTATCGGCGTCGCGAATGCGAAAGTGAGGGAGCCGCCCGCGAGGTGGGCTTCCGCAGTACGCATGCGGCGTGTGCAGTCGCCCGCCGACGGCCGCGTGCCCGGCGCCGTGTGGCGCTACAATTGATAAACCGGCTCGTTCCAGGCGCACTCTCGGCCGGCTCATCTGCCATCAAGCTCATCACCATGAGTCGACACCATTTCGCCATTAGGGTCACATCGGGGCTCGGGTTGCTCTCCCTCCTTGCGCTGGGAGCCAGCCATCTGGCTCTCACAGATATCGCGCACGGCGAGCCCGACCTGCGTCTCGAGTGGAACGTGCTGCGAATCTCGGGGGCGGTTATTGCGATCTTCATTGTGGCCGCGATAGCGGCACTGAGGCGGACGCCCAAGCATCGCCGCTGACGCGCACACCAGCGCATCCCATTCCTGGCGAGCGTTACGCCTGCAGGCAGGGAGGCATCCATGAATTCGTGGCAAGCCGGAATGATGAAAGCTTATCTGCGATTGCAGCGCGTGGTTTCACCGCCCCGCCGCGATCTTATCGTGGAGAAGGACCGAGCGGACCTGGAGGCAATGGCTCGCCTGTTCCGACCGCTGGGCAAGTTCGAATGCTGGCCGGTCAATGCCGCGGGGATTCCTGCCGAATGGATTGTGCCCGCCGGCCTCATTGCCGGGAGGACCGTGCTGTACCTTCACGGAGGCTCCTTCAACGCCGGCTCAATTGGGACTCACCGCTCGCTGGCCGCCAACCTTGCGCTGGCTTTGAGAGCTCGCACACTCATCATCAATTACCGCCTCGCGCCGGAACATCCCTTCCCCGCCGGGCTGCAGGATGCAGCCGCCGCATACGAATGGCTGCTCGAGCAGCTCACGCCGCCCAGTGATTTGATCCTCGCCGGCGATTCCGCCGGCGGCGGGTTGGTGCTGTCGCTGCTGATCGACTTGCGCGATCGCCGGCGCCCATTGCCCAGGATGGGCGTATGCCTTTCCCCGGCCACCGACCTCACAATGAGCGGCGTCTCGATCCGCACGCATGCCGCCTCCGACCTCGTACTGGAGACGCGCAACATGCACCAATCGGTCGATATCTACATGCGCGAGACCGACCCGCGCAATCCGCTCGCCTCGCCGATGTTCGCGGATCTTCATGGCTTGCCGCCGCTGTTGCTGCACGTCGGATCCGAAGAGATGTTGCTCTCCGATTCAACCGAGTTCGCGGCACGGGCCGAGGCGGCCGGAGTGAAGGTCACGCTGGAAGTCTGGCCGCGGATGCAGCACGTTTGGCATTTCGCCGCGAGCTTCGTCCCCGAAGGGCGCGAGGCGATTCTTCACGTTGCGCGATTTGTCGAGCGCACCTTCGGCGAATGATGCGAATCCAGCGCAGTCGACGGGCTGCACTACAATTCGTGGGCGCCCCACTGCACATCTCGGCTCAGGCCGTTGCGGGCCGTGGCACAGTGGCGCCCCGAGAGGAGGTAATACCTTGGAAGGACCTAATCTAGCTCACAATCTGGCGAAGCCGACAAGCGCCGCGGCACGCTCGGGCCTATGGGCTCTGGCCGGCGTCGTCGTCGGATTCGCCCTGCCGGTGCTCGCCTGTGCCGGTATGGCTGCATTCTTCTCTCTCTCAACGGCTTCGCTGGCCGCGCAGTCGCCGGTCTCGTCTTCGAGCTTCGAACACATCTCCGGACCGTTCAGCGGACCGGCGGTCGCGATTCTTGATGTGAGCGGCACAATTGTCAGCGGCGAGAGCGGTCCGTTCGATACCTCGGTGGTCGCGGCCTCAGGGGAATTGCTCCCCCTCATTCATCAGGCCGCGGCCGACGCGGACGTGCGCGCCATCCTGCTGCGGGTCAACAGCCCCGGCGGCTCTGTGGTGGCCTCGGATGAGATCTACCATGCGCTCAAGGAGAGCGGAAAGCCGGTGGTGGTGCTGATGGGCGATCTGGCCGCCTCGGGCGCCTATTACATTTCCATGGCGGCCGGATATATCGTCGCCAATCCGCACACGCTCACCGGTTCGATCGGCGTGATCAGCGAGTTCCCCGACGCACATGGACTACTCGAGAAACTCGGTGTGCAGTTCACGGTCATCAAGTCCGGCGCAGCCAAGGACATCGGCAGCCCTTACCGGCAGATGACGGAGGACGAGCAGGCGCTCTGGCAGGCAATCGTCAACGAAACGTACGAAGGTTTCCTGAAGATCGTGGCGGAGGGTCGCGGGCTGCCGGTGGAGGAGGTGCGCGCGTTGGCCGATGGCCGCGTGTTCACCGGGTCGCAGGCGCTTGAGCTCAAGCTGGTTGATGCGCTGGGCTACGAGCAGGAGGCGCTGGCCAAGGCGGCCGACCTGGGCAAGATCGAGGGCGAGCCGCGCGTGATTCGTCTTCACACCCGTCAGTCGGTATGGGGGCTGTTGAGCTCCCGGATGAGCGGGGTTACCTTGCCGGCTGATCTAATTCGCCAGGCGCTTGGGCCGAGCCTCGAGTACCGCTGGATGCCGTAAGGTGACCCAAACGAGGGTGTGATCGTGGTTGCTGCTGGGCGCCGATCCCTCTGAAAACCACTCGAGAGGGCTGTCACTGCGCGCCCCGATCTGCGGGGCGCAGCAATCCTGGAGCCGCATGGCCATTGTGGCAAGCGCTGCAACTACTTCTCCAAGATTGCCTCGGCGCGCCGCCCCGCTCCGCGGGGCTTTGCTCCTCGTAATGACAAGGGCTCTCTACCGTCTTTGCGAGGCACGCAACTCGTCCGATCGCAGGATCTACGCCGCGGCGAGCACCTGGCGAAAAGATTCAATGGTCCTGTCGACGCTGTGAGCATCCACCCAATAGTGGAGCGCGGCGCGAAAGCGCCGGGGAGCGATGACCTGCACCCGCACGCCGCGTTGCGCCAGGCGTTCCGCCGTTTCACGGCCATCCATAGGGACGGATGACGCCAACCCGAAGATCACCATGTTGGTATGTGGCGTACCTGCGTCGAGCAGGATGCCCGGAATGCCCCCCAATCCCCGTGCGAGACGCTGCGCATTAGCGTGATCCTCCGGCAAACGGTCGACCATCGTCTCGAGCGCGACAATCCCCGCCGCCGCGAGTATCCCCGCTTGGCGCATCCCACCGCCGACTTGCTTGCGGATGCGCAGGGCCTGAGCGATGAACGCCTGGCTCCCGCACAGCACCGAACCCACGGGCGCGCATAGCGCCTTTGAGAGGCAGAAGCAGATCGAATCGGCGGCCTGCGCCAGGCGCTGCGCCGGCACACCCAGCGCAGCCGCGGCGTTGAAGATGCGCGCGCCGTCAATGTGCAGGGCCAGGCCGCGCGCGTGAGCCAGGCGGCCCATGTCATCCGTGTACTCCGCCGACAGCACCACACCGCCGCAGCGGTTGTGCGTGTTCTCCAGACAGATCAAGCGCGAGTGAGGGAAATGAACATCCTCAGCGCGGATGGCTTCGCGCACATCCTCGACAAGCAGGGTGCCGTTGGTCTGATTGGGCACCGGGTGCGGGTGGACCCCGCCTAGCGCAGCCACACCGCCTGCTTCATATAAGAAGGTGTGCGCGCGGTCGCCCAAGATGACCTCTTCGCCGCGGCCGCAGTGGCTGAGCACCGCCACCAAGTTGCCCATGGTCCCGGAGGCCATAAACAGGCCGGCCTCCTTGCCCACGCGCTCGGCCGCCATCGCCTGCAAGCGGTTCACCGTCGGGTCCTCGCCAAAAACGTCGTCGCCCACCTGCGCCTCGGCCATGGCGCGGCGCATTTCGGGTGTGGGATGGGTCACCGTATCGGAACGAAGATCGATGTAGTCCATGGCGTGTCCTTGGCGGGAATTAGTTGCGGCGAAGCGCGGCCAGAGTTGCGGCGAAGTCCTCGGGCAGTGGGGCCTTAAACTCGCGCGCGTTGGCCTCGCCAGGCAAGGTGAGGCGCAGGCGCGCCGCGTGCAGCATCTGGCGCGAAGCACCGAGCGTCGGCGACCGCCGGCCATAGACGCGATCGCCAACAATCGGACAGCCAATGTAGCTCAGATGCACGCGGATCTGGTGGGTGCGCCCCGTTTGAGGATGGATTTCGAGCAGGGCGTGCTTATCGAATTGCTCAAGGGTGTGGAACAAGGTCAGCGCCGGGCGCCCGCGCGAGGCCGGCACAACGCCCATGCGCTGACGGTGTACCGGATCGCGCCCGACGTGGGTCTCGATCCGACCGGAGGCGGTGGGTGGGCGTCCGTCGACCAGGGCCAGGTAAGTCTTCTCCACCCGGCGCTCCGCGAAGGCCTGCTGCACTGTGCGCTGTGCCGATTCGTTCCGCGCAATGAGAATAAGGCCCGAAGTGTCCTTGTCGAGGCGGTGGATGATCCCCGGTCGCTCTGTCTCGCCCACCAGCTCGACTTCCGGCGCGTGCGCCAGCACTGCGCTCACCAGCGTGCCGTGCGCGTGACCCACAGCCGGGTGGACAACCATGCCGGCCGGCTTGTTGATCACCAGCACATCGTCGTTCTCGAACACCACCTCCAGCGGGATGGCCTCGGCCTCGACGTTCATCGGCGCTGGCGGCGGGATGCGCACCAGCACCTCATCGCCCGCCTCCATCTTGAGTGCGCTGCGCACCTGAACCTGCGCATTGACGGAAACGAAACCCTCGGCGATCAACCGCTGCAGTGTGGTACGCGAATGCACGGGGAGGGCCAGGCTCAGGAAGCGATCGAGGCGGTCGCCCCCGCGCTCAACGTGCAGGAGATGCCGGGTTTCGCTCACGGCGAGTGAGGTACGGGGTCTTCTTCGGTCGTCGCGGGTTGGCGGCGTTGCTCGATGAGCATGTCGACCAGCAGCAAGGCCACGCCCACCGAGATGCTGCTGTCGGCCACGTTGAAGACCGGAAACGTGCCGACGGACAGGAAATCGGTAACGGTCCCGCGAGTCAGGCGATCGATCAGGTTGCCCAGCGCACCGCCCAGCTGGAGCCCCAGCGCGAAGCGGATGAGCCACGAGGCACGCTCGACATTGCGATAGTAGTAGATGATGGCGCCCGAAACGATGATGGCGAGGACGGTAAAGACCATGCCTCCGTTCTGAAAGAGGCCGAAGGCCGCGCCGGTGTTCGTCCAGTGCACGATGCGTGCGTAGGGCGCCAGCCACTCGAGCGGCATCCACACCTCACCCAGCGCGAGAAGTGTTCGCACCAGGTGTTTGGTGTATTGGTCGAGCAGCACGATCGCACCGGCGATCGCCGCCAGAACGGCGTAGGTGCGCACCAACATGGCACGAGGGGAAGTAGGCATATGCCGAATTGTAATCCAAGCATGGCGGCATGCGCGGCCCGGCTCGCACGCACGAGCCGGGCCGCAGCGCTATGTCGAAGAGCCCAGCGCGCTTAGCGCGATTTGAGCAATCCCACCGTCACGTGTTCACCGTCGAACTCGTCATTGACCGAGGGTGCGCCTTCCGGCGCGGCGCCCGCGCTGAGTTCCACCGCCAGGGTCTCGCCCATCACGTAGTCACGGAACTGTTCAATGGCTTGGGCCAGCGTCGCCGAGGCCGAGTAGAACAATCGGATGCGGTCCGAGATCTCCAGGCCAGATGTCTTGCGCAGGTCCTGCACGCGGCGGACAAATTCGCGCGCCATGCCCTCGCGCAGCAAGGAGGGCGTGACGTCGGTCCGCAGCGCGGCCAGCATGCCCCCCTCTTCCGCCACGGCGAACCCTTCACGCGCGGTCAGGCGGACTTCCACTTCATCGGGCGTGACCTGGAATTCCTCGCCTTCCACGGACACGGCCAGCGGCGAACCCGCGAGCAGCGCGCGGGCTGCCTTCTCAGGGTCAAGAGCCAACAGCGCACTGCGCAGCTTCGGGAAGCGTGCTCCGAATTTGGGGCCAAGCGATTTGGGCAACGGGTTGAGCGCGTAAGAAACGACTTCTCCCGCCGCATCGAGCGGGCGCACCTTCTTCACATTGAGTTCGTCGCCCAAAAGATCCGCATGGCGCGCGAGTATCTCCATCTCCTGGGGCGAGGTCACGCTGAAAGCGATCTCCGGCAGCGGCTGGCGCACCTTGCGATTGGCCTTGTTGCGCGCCGCGTGACCGAGCGAGGCCCAGCGCAGCACCTGCCGCATCTCCCCGTTCAGACCCTCGTCGACCAGTGTGCGGTCGTATTCGGGCCAGTCGGCCAGATGAACGGACTCGGGGGCCTCCTTGTTCAGCGAAACCACCAGGTTGCGGTACAACGCATCCGCCAGGAAGGGCATGGCCGGTGCGATGAGACGCGCGACCGTCACCAGACATTCGTAGAGCGTGGCGTAAGCGGCCTGCTTGTCGCCGCTCTCGCCCGCCCGCCAGAAACGCCGCCGCGATCGGCGCAGGTACCAGTTCGAAAGGCGGTCGACGAACGTCTCCACCGGACGAGTGGCCCCGAGCACATCGTAGTTCTCCATGGCCTCGCTCACCTGGCGGGTGAGCACCTGCAACTCAGAAAGGATCCACCGGTCGAGATCGTTGTAGCTGCGGCTGGTGCGTCCTCCTGCCGGGTGGCCCAAGCTGGCCATCCGCAGCAACGCTTCATCCGGCTGCCATCCGTCCAGGGTCGCGTACGTCACGAAGAACGAGTAAGTGTTCCATAGGGTCAGCGTGAAATTGCGGATGACCTCGCCCACCAGATCGGTGGAGAAGCGGCGCTCCTGCCCGGGGGGCGAGGCCGTGTAGAGGTACCAGCGGAAGGCATCCGCCCCATGGGCGTTTAGAACATCCCACGGGTCGACCACATTCCCCCGGGATTTCGACATCTTTTGCCCGTCACCATCCAGGATCAAGCCAAGGCACAGCACGTTGCGGAAGGCGACGCTGTCGAAGAGAAGTGCCGCAATGGCGTGCAGCGAATAGAACCAGCCTCGCGTTTGGTCTACCGCTTCGCAGATATAGTCGGCCGGGAATTGTGCGCGGAAGAGCTCCTCGTTTTCGAAGGGATAGTGCCACTGCGCCACCGGCATCGAGCCTGAATCGAACCACACATCGATCAGTTCGGGCACGCGCTTCATCCCCGCTTCGCCACACTTGGGGCACGGCCATTCGACGCGATCGACATACGGCCGATGCAGGTCGAGGTCGGCCTGGGATTTCCCGCTGAGCGATTCGAGTTCGGCCACCGAGCCCACGCACATTTGGTGGTGGCAGCCCGGGCACTCCCACACCGGCAGCGGCGTACCCCAGTAGCGCTCTCGGCCGAGGGCCCAATCCACATTGTTGGCCAGCCAGTTGCCGAAGCGGCCGCGTTTGATGTGCTCCGGAAACCAGTTGACGGTGTCGTTGAGGGCCACCAGCCGCTCTTTGATCTGGGTGGTGCGGATGTACCAGGTGCTGCGCGCGTAATAGAGCAGCGGCGTGTGGCATCGCCAGCAGAACGGGTAGGTGTGGCGGATCGTGCCACTGCGCAGCAGCAGGCCGCGCGAGGCCAGGTCCTTCTCGATCAGCGGATCGGCTTGCTTGACGAACATCCCTTGCCAGGGTGTAACCTCCGGAACGAAGTTGCCGCGTGGATCGACCGTCATCGAAATGGGCAAGTCGTTTTCGAGCGCGGCCTGCATGTCGTCGGCGCCAAAAGCCGGCGCCATGTGGACGATGCCTGTGCCTTCCGCAGTGCTGACGAAGTCCCCCAGGATCACGCGGTGGGCCGGCTTCTCCAGCGGCATGAAGGTGAACAGGGGCTGGTAGCGCCGATCGCGCAGTTCCTCGCCCAGGTAGTCGCCAACCACTTTGAACTCCTCGCCCTGCAGGACCTGGTCGACCAGATCCTTGGCCAGGATGAGGTACTCGTGTTCACCGCCGGCCGTGGCGCGTTCCACGCGCGCGTACATCACCTTGGGATGGACGGCCAGCGCCACGTTCGCCGGCAGTGTCCAGGGCGTGGTGGTCCACACCAGGAAGGAGGTTTGCGGGTCCTCGCGCAACGGGAAGCGCACAAAGACGGACGGATCGGGCGTGTCCTCCTCGTACCCCTGGGCGACCTCGTGGTCGGAAAGCGGTGTGCCACACCGCGGGCAATAGGGGACGACCTTGAAGCCCTGGTACAGCAGCTCGCGCTCCCAGAGTTGTTTGAGGATCCACCACACTGATTCGATATAGTCGTTGGTGTAGGTGACGTAGGCGTCGCTGAGATCAACCCAGAAGGCGATCCTTTCGGTGAGCTTCTCCCAATCCTGGATGTAGCGAAAGACCGAGGTGCGGCAGCGCTCGTTGAATTTGTCGATGCCATAGGCCTCGATCTGGTCTTTACCCGTGAAGCCGAGCTCCTTTTCCACCTCGATCTCAACCGGCAGGCCGTGTGTGTCCCATCCGCCGCGTCGACGCACATGGAACCCGCGCATGGTACGGTAGCGCGGGAAGAGATCTTTGAACGCGCGCGCCAAGACGTGGTGGGTCCCCGGTCGGCCGTTGGCGGTGGGCGGGCCCTCGAAGAATACCCACTCCGGGTTGCCACGGCGGTTGTCGAGCGAGCGATGGAAGATGTCGCGCTCCTTCCAAAAGCGCAGCACCTCCTGCTCCAACTGCTTGGCGTCGAAATGAGATGTGACGGCTTCGAACATGCGTGCCTCCCACTCTCGTCGCGGCACTCGCGCGCGGCGGGCTGCGCCGATCACTCGAGGGCGATTTCCAGACGTTTGTTGATGCGCCCCTTGCTCTTGTAGTCCACGATGCGGATCGCTCCCACTTCGCGGGTGTTGGCCAGGTGCGTGCCGCCGTCGGCCTGCAGATCCAGCCCCACGATTTCCACCACGCGGATTTCGTGCAGGCCTTCCGGCAGCAGGTTGATTTTGGTGCGGATCAGGTCCGGAATCGCCAGCGCCTCATCCCGCGGAAGCAGGCGCACCCTCACCTCGCGCGCCATTTCCACTTCCCGATTCGCCCGAGCTTCGATTTCGCGGACTAAGTCCTGATGCATATTCTCGAACTCAAAATCCATTCGGGCGCGCAGCACGTCCATGTTGCCGCCCGTGACGTGCGCCCCGTGATCGCGCCAGATGACGCCGCACAAAACGTGCAGCGCCGTGTGTACGCGCATCAGTGCGTAACGCCGATCCCAATCCAGCCGGCCGCGGACTCGCTCGCCAGCGGCAGGAGGATCATCTCCGCACGAGTGCATGACGATCGCGTTCTCTTTGCGCACGCCGCCCACAGGCCAGGTGCGGCTCCCCGCTTCTAGGATACCCCGGTCGCATGGCTGCCCGCCGCCACCTGGATAGAACGCGGTGCGGTCGAGCACCACTCCCGCCGGGCCGGCCTCCAGCACCTGGGCCTCAAACTCACGCATGTACGAATCGGTGTGGTAGATGAGCTCGGTCATTCGCCCTTCCGATGCGCCGCCGCATTAAACAGAAATCCCCGTCCTGCACAGGGACGGGAGATCCGCGGTACCACCCTGATTCCTCCCTCGCGGGAGGCGCTCAACCGGGCACGTGTGCATGCCCGCGCTCGAATAACGGTGAGCGGTCCGGCTGAGTCTACAAGCGCAAGGCGCCTTCGGTCAGCAGCTCCGGAAGGATTTTCGGCACCCGACCCGCGCCCGGCTCTCACCACGCCCGGGCTCGCTGCGCAGATTGCAGGGCACCTACTCGTTTCCATCAACGCCGTTTTTGGTTTGGCCCATTATGCCACACTCGTGCGATGCTGGTCAAGGTGGGATGGATTCCACACATGAGGTCAATGCTTCATCCGGTCCGCGGCCACGCGGCCTGGCGTGTATCTCTTGGATGATCACGAGCAAGGCAGACGCACACAGGGCGTAGCGGCTTGCGCGGCCGCTGTTCTTAGGGAAGACCAAGTCCCCTCTCCTGGTGTGTGGAGAGGGGACTCCTGTGACTCATCGTTGGATTGTCAGGCCCGATTGCGAGCCTGTGGCGCACGCGCCGACGATCGGTGCTCGGGTGGAGGCGCGCCTGCCACGTCGGGGGGTCAGCGGTTGGCTTGCCGCTGGCGCACCTGACGCGCAATGAGGGCGACTGCGATCAACGCCAGGCCGATGACGACCAAACCCGGCAGGCCGGCATCTTCGGCAAACCCAGTCTTGGGCAACGCCGCCGGCGTGATGCTGGCCGCGGCCTGCGGCGCGAGGGTGGTGACAGTTGCAGCCGTCAGCGTGGCCAGCGCCGCGCGCGTTGCGGCGGCCTTGTTCGCGGCAATATCCGCGGTGGGGGCCGCGACGGTTCCGGCCGGCGTCATCTCGGTCGCCGTCGTCGCCAACGCGGTCGTCACGGGGGCCGAGGTGGTTCCAGCGGCGCTTGTCACGGCAGCTGTGGTTACCAGTGTCGCCGTGCCCGGCGCCGCGGTCACAGCGATCACTTTGGTGGCCGTCGGCTTGAGCGGGGTGGCCGTCGCAGTGGCGGTCGAGGGCGGCAGCGTGGGCTGGACGCGCGCCCCGGCGGTCTGCGTGACGCTCATGGCCACAGCGGTGTTCTGAGCACTGATCGTTGCGACCTGGTCGGTTCGCCCGGCGCGCAAACGCGGCGCCAGCACGAAAGCGTAGACCAACAGCGCCACAACTGCGATGATCAGCACCCCTCCCATAATGGCCGCGACGATAATGAACAGTCGGTTGCCGCCCTCTGCTGGCGGCGGTGCGCTCACGTCGAAGTTGTCGCTCATCGCTCGGTTCTCCTTCCATCATCATCGCCCGCAACCGCGCCATCTGGCGCTGGGCTGCGCGGCCAGGAGTGCTTCATTCGAGAATATCCACGTTGGCCAGTGGGACGAGCACCATGCCTTCCTCGGTCAGTTCGACCTCGAGGCAGGCAGCCAACAGCCCGCTGGGCAAGGCGACCATACCGTGCGGCATCGAGGCAATCGTGCCTACTTTGCCTGCGTACGGCGCACGGATGATGCGCACCCTGCGACCGACCACTGGCGCCACGCCCTCCGCCGGCACATCCGCCGTCCCGACGGCCGGGAGCGGGATGACCAACTCGGGCCGGCTGCCCAACCAGGCGTTCAACGGTTGGGCGTTCAGGCTCGCATCGCGGCCGACGTTGGTGGCCAGGAGTTCAAAGGCGGCGCTGTTCATCGGCCGCATGCCAAATCCGTCGGTGAGCGCCAGGGCGAAATGCGCCTCGCGCGCGGCCGGAACGAGAGCCGCCGGCATGCTGCCCACCATCAACCCGCGCACCGGCAAATTGGCCAGGGCCTGCAGCACATCCGGCCGCGTCACCCGGCCTGCCACGACAATCGTGCTGCGCAGGCCAATGTCAATCGCCTCCGGCGTCAATTCGGTATCCGCCGAGGGAGTGGCCATGCGCAGGACTCCGACCTCTTCGCGGCCGTTGCCCCATACCGCTTCGACCAGCGCACCGATGGTCTCAATCGTCACCGAGCGCTCGGCCTCCATTCCCACCACAACACCCGGAAGCCCGGCGCGCAATTCAAACGGCTCGCCGACCGCCTCGAACACCAGCCGCCCTTCTCCCTGCACGATCACCCGGCCGCCCATCGGCGCGCGCACAACCTTGCGCATCCAGCCTACCGGCCCGGCCAGGATGTCGCCATGGCTGACCGCGTCCCCCGCCTTGTAGCGGAAGTATTGGTCCGCCTTCTTGGGCGGCACACCCAGGTGATGGGCGACGTCGATCAGGAAGTGCTTGGGATACAGGGTGGTTCGACCGATCAAGTCGCCGGCCTGCACCTTCTGATTCAAGCGTGCAGTGATCGTGCCAGGCAGCGGCAAGGCGCGCCGCCGGCGCACAATCACCAGGGGGGCAACGTGTGTCTGGGTTGGCAGGTCCATCGTCTCTCAAGCCCCGATCTGCATCAACCACTCTTCTTGAGCGTGGCGCTGCTTTTCGCGCTCCGCGGGCAGCACCAGCGGGCGGCCGCGGGCATCCAGGATCACGCCCACCAGCCCGCCGCTGACGGTGATCGTCCCTCCATGGCCGGCGCCGCCCAAGCCCAGGTCGAAGCGGCGGCTGGGCTGAACGGCCAGGCGGGCCTTCTCGCCCATCGGTAAGGGCAGCACTTCGATCGACCCGGCCAGGACCTGGCCGCGCACCTGGCGGCCGGATTCATAAGCCAGCGTATAGCGCATGGCCGTCTCGCCCTGCCGCCCTCGGCCCGCCGGCGCGACGACGGTTCCCAGGCTCGGGAAGCTGGACGAGCTAAGCACCTGCACAACGGCCAACGGGTTCACCCGCGCCGCTGCGCCGAGCAGCGGGAGCAAGCCGTGCGCGTCGAGGACCAGCGTGGTGATGCCAGCCGGTTCGAGCCCGTCCAGAAGCATCAGCGCTGCCTGGCCCGCACGCGGCGCACGGGCCAACACCGAGCCCGCGCCCAGGATCGGTTCGAGCAACGGTAGAAGCGCCGGCCACGGGCGGGCGCGCCGCAAGTGCCAGGAGGGCGCCGCCGCTTGCACGGCCACCCGCAGCAGTTGGCGCGCCACGGCCTGCTCAATCCACAGGTCTTCGACCGTCGCGGGGACCGAGCGCGGGTAGAGCGATTTGTTGTAGAGGTAATCGCGCACGTGGTCGTCGGAGAGATCCACCGGCAGCCAGCGCACGATCTCCTCCAGCGCGCAATGCTCGAGCAGGCCCACCGTCTCGCGCCCGAGGTTGAGGTCCGGACGCACCGAGAGATCCACGGTCGGCCCGAAGCTCGCGGCCAAGATGGTCGACCCGGCCCCAATCGAGGCCGCCAGGACTCCTTTGCTGCCCTCGTAGGCCTGACCCAAGAAGCGCACAATGGTGCCGATGCCCAGGGCACCGGGTGTCAGCGCTCCGGCCGTCCACGAGAGCGGCTCGTCGAGGCCGCTGATTTTGGTGCGCAGCAACTCGACCACCCGGTGATTGAGTTCGGTGCGCGAGCCGTCTATCGATTCGATTTCCAGGCTGGGTCGGACATTCGGGCCAACGTAGACCGCCCCCACATCCTTCAGCAATTCACGCACTCGATCCGCCACCTCACCGTTACCCACAAAAAGAATTTGCGGGCGGGTATCGACCGAAAACAGGTGCACGCTCAGCCCCACCACTTCGAGCGTCTGCAACAGGGCCTGCGAGGCGCCGCCTTCCGTGCCGCCGGCGATCACGATCAAGTCGGGGCGGGCCCGGATGAGCACATCCAGCAGCGATTCTTCACTCTGGCCGTCGCCCAGGCTCACCTCGGCTGCGACCCGTACCGGTGCCGAGCGAGCCAAGTTGCGCACGCTGCGCAGCGAGTATTCGGGCAGCAGGCCGACCAGCGCCGTGCGCACGTCGGCGGTGAGCGAGAACGAGAGCACCGCCACATCCACGCCGTTGCCGTCCGGACGCGAGGGCAGAATGAGCGATCCCTTGTCGTCGAGCAGGCTGCGCGCAACGATGGTGCCGAGAGTCTCCACCGCGTGGTGGATCCCCTCGCTCACGTCGAGAAACGGAAACTCGGCTGTGGTGGGCGCGGTCGTGACTCCCAGCAAGCGGTACTGGCTTTCGACTACATCGAACAGAGCCACCCGCGTCGAAACGGTGCCGACATCGACCGCCAGCAGCGACTCGGGTTCTTGCTTGATGGGCGAGGTGGCAGTGCGTTCGCTCATGGGAGGAGGCGCCCGAGGATCTGCTGCACAAACACCACGCGGTCGATGAGCGCCGTGAGGCTGGCGGTCAGGGCCCCGGCGTAAAGCGCGCCGAAAGCCACCGCCAGGAATATCTCACCCACCCGCGCGAATGGCGCCACCCACAGCGGGCGGGCCGGCGCCTCGCCGGCGCGCGGGCGCGCGCCGAAATGGAAGTAGGCCAGGGTCGTCACGGTGCCCACCAGAATGATCAGGTTGCTCAGCGCGCCCTCAAGATCGAAGAACACCCCGCCGGACGACTGGCGCACCGGTGAAAGCGAAACGGCCGTGGCTGCAACTTGCGGGATGAGCGTCCCGGTGAGTGCACCGCCGACGGCCACTGCGGCCGCAAGCCCCACCAGGAATGCCATCGGCACGGAGCTGAGGACAGACAGACGCGGGGTCGAGCGCCCGATCATGAGCAGGACCAGGATGAGCGGGATCCACAAGGCCGGATCGAGCCATGCCATCAGGTTGAGCATGCGACCGAAAAGCTGCGGCCACAACACGCTCTGCCAGGCGACCGCGGCCAGATAGCCGGCCGTGACGCCGATGAGCAAGTGCGCGGCAATGCGGAACAGCACATTGTCGCCCAGGACATAGGAAAGAATGGCCACGGTGAGGAAGAAGCCGAGGGCGGCCGCCGCAACATCACTCATGGCTGGTCCTGCGCATCGAGATCAGGCCGCGGCGAATGACGGAGGCCAGCCCGCCGACGAGCAGGATCAGCACCGCCGCCAGAACCGCCATACCGAATGAATCCCACATCGAGTCTGCCACGCCCAGCCGCCCGCAGCGGCCGCTGGCCGGGTCGAGGGCATTCAGGCACTCATAGGCCTCGGCCCCTGCCAGGCCCACCACCATGCCCTGCACCGACGGAAACGCGCTCTCATAGTAGGGCCGCGTCAGCGGCTCGGCCGCGGCGCTGACGATCGCCACCAACGGCACGGAGGGGACGGCCGTATGCACCTGTTCGATCCAGCTCTGCAGCGCGGCCGGGTCGGAGACCACAACCAAGATGGCCGAGAAATTCGACGAGGCGTGCAGCGCAGCGACCATCCCCGCATCCCAGCCTTCAGGTGCCGACTGACCGAAGATTGCCTGCCACGGATTGGCGGCGAACGCACGCAAGCCAATCGGGCCCGCGGGAAGGTAACCCAGCGGCAGGTAGTTGATCCCACTTTGGTACTGCGGGTGGGCGGCGCGCGTACGCGTCATAAGGCGCTCGGCGAGCGCGGCGCCTACCGGCCGCGTGGACACCGAGGCAATTGGGGCGCCGACGGTCATGACGTGGTCCAAGACGGCCAGCGCCGCCGCCTCGAGCTCGGCCGAGGCTGCCGCGTCGTAGTCCACGGCGAGCAGGAGCGGACGATCGCGAGGCAAGGAGTTGATGAGGTTGGCGGTCTGCAGAGTCTCGACCGCGATGACCGATGGACGGGCGAAGACTGATGTCCCGGTGGCGCCGGGGACCATCATGGCCGCGACAAGGATTACCAGGACGGCCAGCCCGCCCCAGGGCCGGGCCTGGGGGCGCCGGCGGGCGCGCGGCACGGCGCGCGATTCAGGTGTGGAGACAATGCGTTGCAGCAGTTCGGCGTGCGCGGCGTGGGCCGGTTGGATGTCGAGCAAACTGGGCAGCACCGGAGGATGGCGTCCGACTTCGGCCTCAAATTTGGGCGGCAAGACGCCGCGCAGTCCCGCGAGCGGCCCTGCCGACTCGACTCGCTCTTCAGCCTCACCCGGCTCTCCCTTAGGCGCCAACGGTCCTTCCACAGGTCGCATGGCGCGCAACCATGGGGGCAAGACGGCCTGCTCCAAACCCTCACCAGGCACTTCTATCGGCGGCGGTGTAGGCGAGGAGCCTGCGGTCAGCCATTCGGGCAGAACGCCGGGCGCCAGCAATTCCTCGAGCGGAGGTGTCTCGATGGGCGCCGCGGGAACACCCGCGAGGCCAGCCACGTCCACGGGCGCGGCAGCTTCTTCGCGAGCGGAAACCAGCCAGTCGGGAATCTCCTTCTCGGAGTATGCCCCGCGCAGTTCGTCATCTTCGCTTGCGAACGCGGCCGGGGCCGCAGGTGCAGAGGGAGGGGCGGGCTCTACAGGAGCCGGCGCAGGCGGCTGCACATCGCTCAGCCAGGACGGCACAATGCCCTCGCCGCCCGCCGGCTGCGGACCGGGTGCTGCGGTTGGACCCGTTGCCAGGTCTTCATGCGGAGCGTGCATCCAGTCCGGAGGCAAACCCTCGCCCGTGGCCTGGGGCGCGGGGAAGGAGGGCCCGGGGGCAGCGCCCGGCGTGCCTTCTACTGCGCGCCGTGCGCGCAGGCGCTTAAGCCACTCGGGTTCGTCTTCTTCAGAGGCAGGTTCCGCTGGGGTCGTCGCAGCCGAGGCCGGCGGCTTTTCCTCGGCAGATGAGGCGAATGCGGGCACAGGACCGGAGGGCTCAGCCGGTTTTCCACGGCCGAATACATCCTCGGCCGGTGAGGTGGAGCCGGATGGCGCGGGGCTCTCGTCGTCGGCGCGCGTGCGGATGCGTGAGAGCCAATCGCTGGCCTCCTGATCGGAGGGAGCCTCGGCCTCGCCGGAAAGCTCGCGCGTCCCCCCTGGCGTCGGGCTTCCCTGGTCTCTTAAGCGCGAAAGCCAATCGGGCACCGTCTCGCCGCCAGCGGCCGAAGGTTCCGCGGCGCCCAGAGGCTCGGCGCCGGGGCCCACCGGCTTGAGGCGTGCCTGGCAATAGAGACAGGTCTCTGCCTCTTCCGCATTGGGCTTGCCGCACATCGGGCAACGAACGTCAGCCATGCCTCTCCAAATCCGGTCTCACGCCTCGGCGGCGGCCATCACCGCTCGTAGGGTTGGTCGAACCCAAGCAGGACTCTCAGGCCCGTGGCCGTTGCACCGAGAGCCACTCCCAGGATAATGCCGCGCGCGCCAGCCACTGTCGGCACTTGAACGATCCAGTTGCGCAACCCCTCCAAGAAGGGCAGTGAGATGAACGGCAGAGGCGCCGTTCCAAGCAAAACCAAAAAGGCGGTGAGAAAAAACACGAGCGTCCCGAGCGCCTGCCGCCGGAAGAGGAGCCGCACACCGGCCAGCAACAACACCACGGCCAGCAGTCCCATCAGGCCAATCTCCAGCGGCCGTTGGATCTCTGAAACGACCCACACTGAGTAAGGGTGAGCCGGCCCGAACAAGACCACCACCGCGAAAACGCTGAAGAGCGAGATGACCATGAAGATGCTGTACAAATGACCGGGCCGTTGCTCGCGGATCTTGCGCAGGTGAACCTGCAGCAGGTTGCCCACACCCAGCAGCAACGCCACCGTGCCGATGATCATGCCGCTGCGCAGCATGACATCCCGAACGGAGGCAAAGAAGGCACCCGGGAGGAAATACCCGAGCAGCATGATGGCGCCGGTGAGTATGGCGACGATGACCGAGGCCTTGATCCTCACAGCAACCCCAATGAGCGCACGACGGCCAGGCCCACGATGGCGGCGATGACCAACCAGCGCAGGATATCTTGCGCCTGCAGGCTGGCGGCGTGTGCGCGATTCACGTGCAGGTAGGCTCCGGAGGCAAAGAGCTCCTCGCCAATGAGCGGATGATCGGCGGTCACGTAGAGGGCGGTCTGACCCTGAACGTCGAGCGTGCCGCCGATGACGGTGCCTCGGCGTGCTCCAGATTCGGCGATCAGGGCGGCTTCGGGGCCGACGGCTCCCAACACGATGGTGGCGGTGACATCTTCATCGGGCGCTGTGTGCATGGCGCCGGCGGCGTAACCTTGAGCTCCCACGCCGGTTACCCGCCCCAGCAAGGGATCGTAGCGGTCTTCAGCGCGCTGCTGGCGAAAGGCGACCCGCAACACGTCTTGGGCGAGCAGCGCCACCGCGCCATCGCCCGAGGTGGCCAGGGGCGGTTTGTCGGAGACCGACCCGGCGGTGGCTATGTGCGAGAGGGTTGAAAGGCCGATGAGCGATGCAGCGGAATCGTTCGAGGTGAGCGACCCTGAGCCAAGCGCCACATGCAAGCGGGTGCCCGCCTCGACCGAGCGACCCAGGTCGACCGCCAATGCATCGAAGGGTGGCATGTGGCGAAAGGTCGGCCACGTCGCGCGGCGCGCGAGGCTAAAGGCCAAAATCAGCGCGGCCATCAGCACGGCCACAGCAAGGGCGACCCAACCGATCAGCGCATCCACCTGGCGAAGCCTCCCTGCCTACCTCAGGAAGTGGGTCCGACCGATTGGCCGGGGGAGGGCACCTCGCCCGCTGGGCCTCGCTCCTCATCAAGCCAGGCCAGCCAGCGAGCCCGTGTGCCACCACTTACCCAAGCTGAAAGCAGCGGTTCGGAGAGATGCAAGAGCTGCGCCGCGAAGAAGCGCAAGCCCGGTTCGTCGTTCAGGAGTTGGACCAGGAATGGGGGACCGGTCGAGCCTGCCGGCGCATTCTTCGGCGTCGTGCCCATGCGCGGTTCAGTCGGTCGTGCTCCTGGCAGATGCATGAGCCGCATTTTCCCCCGTCCTCGTTGGACGCGGTCGAGTATAGCACAGGATTTTGGGCCTGTGCCCCGCCGGAGCCGCATCGCTGCGGGCTCGACTCACAAGCGCAGGCCCCACACCTCGCGCACCTCGTCCCCCCAGCGCGCATGCGCCGGAGCGTCGGCGCGCCGCTCGTCATCCGCCCAGGTATGTATCTGGCTGCGGTCGAGGCGCGCCGCACAGTCACCAAGCGCGGCCCACAAGCGCGGCGAGAGGCGGCCGTCGGGAGTCCAAACGGAGGCCGTGACCGCGCCCGCCGCGAACGGCTTGTCCTCTACAACCACACGTGCCCGCTCACGGCCCGATCGCAGCGCGAGATCGGCGGCCAAGAGAGTCCCCGCCGAGCGAGCCTCGTGCGACGGGCGCTCGTCCGGGTCGAGGCGATCCCACATCTGTGCGGCCGAGCCGATGCCCCCAAGCGCCATTCCCCACCCGGCGGGAAGGGGCGCTGGCGCGAGCTCACATGGATCGCGGTCATAGAGGATGTTGCGCAGGTTGGCGTGGACGGTCAGCGCGCGGCAGCGCCGCCAACAGGCCAAACCGAAGCGTGAGTAGAAGTCCGGCGCGGAAGCGTTGCTGACGCTCAGCGTCTCGCAGCCTCTTTCGCGCGCTCTTTCCATGAGCGACAGCATCAACGCACTGCCGAGGCCGAGCCCGGTAAGCCCGCGGCGAGTGTAGAGCACAGTCACGTTGAGGTGCCTACCGAAGGGAGGCGGCTCATCGCCAAAGTAAGCCTCGGCCTCAGCGCGTACGGCGCCCTCCAGTTCGGCCACCAGGGCCACGCGCGAGGGACTTTGCATGTGCGCGAGGTGCCGCCGGCACAGCGCCTCATCCATCCACGGGCCGCCGTTCATCCATCGCTCGAAGGCGGTCAGCCTCTCGTACTCGGACCAGATAGGCTGGCCGTGCGCATCCCAGCCCTTCCAGGCGATCACATCCGAACGATGGACGAGGCTGATCGCAGCGGCGTCGCCAGGGTGCGCCGGGCGGACGAGACAATCGCCGGGATGAGTCGCGTTCATCGGGCGCACGCCGGGCGGCTCGCCGGAGTGCTGCCGACCGGCGGTGTCACCACTGCGCGCGCAGGATTCAAGTCGGGTAACGCCTGCGCATGTGCAGCGCGCGAGCCAGGACGAGGCAGGAATGCGGGCCAACGCGCGTGCGCGCCGGGAATTCCCATATTTCGGATACAAATAGAATGACAGCCTTCTCGCATTTTCGTGCCTATCGTCACTCGCCGCATCGCGCGCACCGCAATACAAATACTAGGATATAGAAGAGGCTGTGCGCGCCATCGCCGCACTCCACGTTGTGCATCTCCGACAGCTTTGCGCCTCCTCAGCCAACATCAGACGGCACAACGCGGCACGCGCGAGAGGTTGCGAGCACAGCAGTGCGCGCCACGACACCCGGGAGAAAGGTCCATGAAGCCAACCATCGTCACGATCGATGCCAACGAAGCCACGGCCTACGTCGCTCACAAGTTGAGCGAGGTGATCGCCATTTATCCTATCACGCCCTCCTCGCCGATGGGCGAGTTCGCCGATGAATGGTCGGCGGCCGGGCGCACCAACTTGTGGGGCACGGTGCCCCTGGTGATGGAGATGCAGTCGGAGGGCGGCGCGGCGGGCGCAGTGCACGGCGCGTTGCAGGCCGGCGCGCTGAGCACGACCTTCACCGCCTCGCAGGGCCTGCTGTTGATGATCCCCAACATGTACAAGATTGCCGGCGAACTGACGCCGACCGTCTTCCATGTGTCGGCGCGCGCGCTGGCCGCGCAGGCGCTGTCGATCTACGGCGACCAATCGGACGTGATGGCCACCCGCGCCACCGGCTTCGCCCTGCTGGCCTCCAACTCGGTGCAGGAGGCGCAAGATATGGCGGCCATCGCGCACTCGGCCACTCTGCGTGCACGCGTGCCGTTCGTCCACTTCTTCGACGGCTTCCGCACCTCGCACGAGGTGAACAAGATCGAGCAGATGTCGGAGGAGCAGATACGCGGCATGATCGACGATGAGCTCATCGCGGCTCACCGAGCGCGCTCGCTCTCCCCCGATCGGCCGGTGCTGCGTGGCACGGCGCAGAACCCGGATGTGTATTTCCAGGGACGCGAAGCCGTCAATCCGTTCTACCTGGCCTGCCCGGACATCGTGCAGCGGGCGATGGACCGCTTTGCCTCGCTCACCGGGCGCGCCTACCAACTTTTCGACTACGTCGGCGCGCCGGACGCGGACCGGGTGGTCGTCATCATGGGCTCGGGCGCCGAAACGGCGGCCGAGACAGCCCTCTACCTCAACTCCCAGGGCGAGAAAGTCGGCGTTCTCAAGGTGCACCTGTTCCGACCGTTCTCGGCAGAGCACCTCCTACCCGTGCTGCCGGCTACGGTAAAGATCATCGCCGCGCTCGATCGCACCAAGGAACCCGGGGGAGCGGGCGAGCCGCTGTACCAGGACGTGGTCACCGCGCTGGCCGAGGCGCAGACAGGCGCCACGCCGCGCTTTGCCAAGACCCCGCGCGTAATCGGCGGGCGCTACGGCCTATCGTCGAAAGAGTTCACGCCGGCCATGGTCAAGGGGGTGTTCGATGAGATGCGCGCCCCCGAACCTCGCGGCCACTTCACGGTCGGCATCCATGACGACGTGACCCACACCAGCGTTGCCTTCGATGCGGCCTTCTCGATCGAAACGCCCGAGACCGTGCGCTGCGTCTTCTGGGGGCTGGGCGCCGACGGCACGGTGGGTGCCAACAAGAACTCGATCAAGATCATCGGTGAAGAAACCGACAACTACGCCCAGGGCTACTTCTTCTACGACTCCAAGAAATCGGGCACTTACACCATCTCGCACTTGCGCTTCGGGCCCAAGCCCATCCGCGCGCCGTATCTCATCAGCCACGCTACCTTCGTGGCCTGCCATCAGTTCTCGCTGCTCGAGCGCTACGACGTGTTGCAGTACGCCGTGCCGGGCGGGGTGTTCCTGCTCAACAGCCTGTACGGGCCAGACGAGGTGTGGGAGCATCTGCCACGCGAGACCCAACAGCAGATCCTCGACAAGAAGCTGCGCTTCTACGTCATCGACGGTTACAAGGTGGCGCAGGAGACCGGCATGGGCGGGCGCATCAACACCATCATGCAGACCTGCTTCTTTGCCATCAGCAACGTGCTGCCGCCCGAGCAGGCCATCGCCGACATCAAGAAGAGCATCCAAAAGACTTACGGCAAGCGTGGCGAGGCGGTTGTCCAGCAAAACTACCACGCCGTGGATCAATCCTTGGCCAACTTGCACGAGGTGAAGCTAGAGGGCAAGCGCGTGACGGCCGACGCCAAGCCGCGCCGCCAGCCCGTGCCCGAGACCGCGCCGCAGTTCGTGCGGGAAGTCCTCGGACCGATCATTGCCGCACAGGGCGACAGCCTGCCGGTGAGCAAGATGCCGGTGGACGGGACCTTCCCGACCGGGACCACCCGCTGGGAGAAGCGCAACATCGCGCTCGAGATTCCCGTGTGGGAGCCGGACCTGTGCATTCAATGTGGCAAATGCGTCTTTGTCTGCCCGCACGCAGTGATCCGCCACAAAGTGTATGACCCGGCGCTCCTCGCGAGCGCGCCGCCGACGTTCAAGAGTTTGGACGCCAAGTTCAAGGAATTCCCGGGCACCAAGTACACTGTGCAGATCGCGCCCGAAGACTGCACCGGCTGCGCGCTGTGCGTGGAAGCCTGCCCGGCCAAAGACAAGAGCCAGGTGGGGCGCAAAGCGCTCAACATGGCACCTCAGCCTGCGCTGCGCGAACCCGAGAGCCACAATTGGGAATTCTTTTTGGGGCTGCCGGAGGTCGATCGCGGGCAGGTCAACCCGGGCACGATCAAAAACTCGCAGTTGTTCGAGCCGCTGTTTGAGTTCTCAGGTGCGTGCGCCGGCTGCGGCGAAACGCCCTACGTCAAGCTTGTCTCGCAGCTCTTCGGCGATCGCGTCCTGGTGGCCAATGCCACTGGCTGCTCTTCGATCTACGGCGGCAACCTGCCCACCACGCCCTGGGCGCACAACCGCGAGGGCCGCGGCCCGGCCTGGTCGAACTCGCTCTTCGAAGACAATGCCGAATTTGGGTTGGGCATGCGCCTGACCCTCGACAAACACGGCGAGTTTGCGCGCGAGCTACTGCGTCTGCAGGCCGACCGCATCGGCGAAACGCTGGTCACCGAATTGCTCGAGGCCGATCAGTCGAGCGAGGCGGGCATCATCGCCCAGCGCAAACGGGTGGCAGCCCTGCGCGAACGCCTGACCGGGCAGAGCGACCCGCGCGCGACCGATCTGGCTGCGCTGGCCGACGTGCTGGTGCGCAAGAGTGTGTGGATCATTGGCGGGGACGGCTGGGCCTACGACATCGGATACGGGGGCCTGGATCACGTCTTGGCTTCGGGACGGGATGTGAACATCCTCGTGCTTGACACCGAGGTTTACTCCAATACCGGCGGCCAGGCCTCCAAATCCACGCCGCGCGCGGCGGTGGCCAAGTTCGCCGCCAAGGGCAAGGGGATGGCCAAGAAGGGCCTGGGGCTGATGGCGATGGTGTACGGCTCGGTCTACGTAGCGCAGGTGGCCATGGGCGCCAGCGACCAGCAAACGCTGCGCGCCTTTCAGGAAGCGGACGCGTACGATGGACCGTCGCTGATCATCGCCTACTCGCACTGCATAAACCACGGCATCGACATGCGCAAGGGCCTCGAGCAGCAACGCCTCGCCGTGCAGACCGGTTACTGGCCGCTTTTCCGTTACAATCCGGCGCTGACTGGGGAAGGCAAGAACCCGCTCAGCCTGGATTCAAAGGAGCCGGCTCTGCCGCTGGCAGACTATGCTTACAATGAAACTCGCTTCCGCATGCTCTTGCAGAGTGACGAAACGCGGGCCGAGGCGCTGATGAAGCTGGCCCAGGCAGACGTGTATCGGCGCTGGGCCATGTATCGCTATCTGGCCGACCAGCCCGCCGGCAACGGCTCCGCAAGCTAGGTCCATCTTTCAGGCGGGGCGCCCCGATGATCGCGGGCGCCCCGCTGCACGACCTGCCCTTGGTTATTAGGAGATCGCCCATGCCCGACCTGACCACCTCATACCTCGGACTGCCGCTCAAGAACCCCTTGGTGGCATCCGCCTCGCCTCTCTCAAAGAAGCTGGACCGCATCCGGCGGCTGGAAGACGCAGGCATTGCCGCCATCGTGCTCTACTCGCTGTTCGAGGAGCAGATCACGCATCAACAACTCGAACTCGATCACTATCTGACGCGCGGCACCGAGACGTATGCCGAGGCGCTGACCTACTTCCCCGACCTGGGCCAGTACAACCTGGGGCCGGAAGCCTATCTCGAGTACATCCACAAGGTGAAGCAGGCCACGCGCATTCCCATCATCGCCAGCCTGAACGGCATCTCTGCAGGCGGCTGGGTGGACTATGCGCGCCGCATTCAGGAGGCGGGGGCCGATGCGCTCGAACTAAACCTGTACTACCTGCCGACGAGCGTGGATCTCACCGGCGCGGTGCTCGAAGATGATTATGTCAACCTGGTCCAGCGCATACGATCGATCGTTCGCATCCCGCTAGCCATCAAACTCAGCCCGTTCTTCACTTCAATCCCCAATATGGCGCAGCGCCTGACGGAGTCTGGCGCCAACGGTCTGGTCCTCTTCAATCGCTTCTACCAGCCCGACCTCGATCTTGAGACGCTGGAGGTGGTGCCCACCCTGGAACTCAGCCGCTCGGCCGAGTTGCGCCTGCCGTTGCGCTGGGTAGCCATTCTCTACGGGCGAGTCGCGGTGGACCTGGCGATTACTGGCGGCGTGCACTCGGCGCAGGATGTGATCAAGTGCGCGATGGCCGGCGCGAGCGCCGTGATGATGGCCTCCGAATTCATCGAACATGGCGTGGGGCGCATCTCCCAGATACTGGGCGACCTGCGGGCCTGGATGGATCAGCGCGAATACGCCTCCATCGGCCAAATGAAGGGCAGCATGAGCCAGCGCGCCGTGCGTGAGCCAGCCGCCTTCGAGCGCGCCAACTATATGAAGGCGCTCAACTCGTTCGACAATCGCCTGCCGTAACGAATCGCGCCGGGCCTCGCCGGCGCGGAAACGACAATCCTTCGCCCTACCCCCCCTGCCCCCTCCCCCAAAGTGGAGGGGGAGGTGTTTTCTATCTAGGGAGTGGGGAGCAATGCTCCCCGTTCCGCTTCGAGTGACAGGCTTCCAGATGCCCATACTCCTCACGAGCCTGCTCGGGCATGGCATGACCGGCGTGAGTTGCGCCGGCCATGTGCAAAACTGATCGTCGTCCCCGCCTTCGCGGGGACGACGATTGATTCGTAGACCAGAGAGGCGTGGCGAGTGGCGGATTCTCAAAGGCCCAGCCTGAGCTTCTCCGTCTGTCGAATCGAATTCAAGATCGACAGCGCGGAGGGCGTGGCTCAGGCGGCGGGTGTGGGAGTCACCGTCGCGCAGTACTCGGCCGCCAGCCAGCCTTCGTGCCCCTGCGCATCGCGCACAAGCACCCACAGCCTGCCGTTGGCTTCAGTCGGCGCTCCCAGGATCTCGATGAGCGCTCCCTCCAAGAGGGAGCCGATCGCATCTCCGTCGGGAGCGCTGCGCAGGAAGGCCCCCTTCCCGTCGGTGCGCCACACGATAGCCACAACCGGCAGCGAAGTCGGCGTCGGCGTCGAGGTTGGCACGGGAGTGAGGCTGGGCGCCACGGTTGCCGAGGCAGTCGGCGGTGAGGTCGACGAAGGCGTCGGGCTCGGAGTCGCGCTCGCCGTCGCCGTGGGCGTGAGGGTGGGGACGAAAACGAAACCGGACGGCCCCTGGCGCGTTAGTAGAACAAAGGCGAGCAGTACGATGCCGGCCGCCGCGAGTCCAGCCACCGCCGGCCCCCAGGCGCCGAGAACCGCTCCGAGCGCGGGCCGGATGCCGAGTACCAGGTAGACAATCATGCCGGCGACAAAAGCAATCGAGGCGTAGACCAACACCACCCCGAGTGCGGCCGCGGCCTCTCGCAATTCGCCGCTACCCAGACTCCACCCGGCGGTAGCCGTCGGCACGAGAAGCAGAAACGAAAGCGCGGCACTGGGCAGGCGCGCCTCGCTCGGGGCGCGTGCCAGGCGCAGGGCCAGCCAGGCCGAAGCACCCGCGGCCAACACTACTTCCACCCACCCGGCCACCACACTCGAGGCAAGCGGCGCAGCAGGCACGACACGCACAAGGTTGGCCAGCCAGCCGCCGAGGGCAGTCACCGCCAGCACAAGCACCCAGCCGATGAGCAGGCCCGCCAGATTGCGTAGCGCGTGACGAAAAGAGCCCGCGGCGGCGCCAAGTGAAAGACCGGGCAGCGGCGAGAGCAGAGGTGCAGCCAGTGCCGCCGCGACCTGCAGCGCCGGCGAGCGGAGCCCATACGCCAGGACCATCAGCCCCGCGGCAGCCAACATGAAGAGGAAGAAATCGAACGTCGGAATGGCGCGCCCAGCCAGGTCACCGAACAGGCGGGCCTTCTCTTCGTCGTGCAGAGCTTCCCACCAGGCGTGGGTACGTCGGCGAGCGGGCATCTCGTCCTCGGAGGATATCGGCATGAGCGGAGCCATGGTCGGTCACTCCCTGAGCGTGGCAACCAGACGCATCGGGTGGAGCAGCAGATCGAGGGCGGCCGAGATGCTGGGTGCCACCACATCCGCCGCCGCGAGGCTGGCTGCGGCCAACCCCTCCGGCGACACGACGGCAATACCCAACCCGGCGGCGCGCAACATGGCAGCGTCGTTGGCCCCCTGGCCGATCGATACGACGCGCTGCGCGCCGAGGGCAGTCACAAAATCTGCCTTTTGTTGTGGTTCACCGCCTGGCCGCAGGCGCACGGCGGTTAGGCTCAGCACCTGATCGATCTCCGCCTGGCGTCCAAACGTGTCGGCTGTAAGTAAGTGGATGGTCAGCTGGCCGCGCAATTCCGCGAGTTGACGAGGCACACCGTCGATGAGCTGGCCATCCACAGCCAGCGTACCGTTGACGTCGAGCACGAGGTGCTCGAAGCGCAGCGGGCCGCGACCAGGAATGTTGAGTTCGACTGGCATCGCACTCTCCCCTCAGCGATTATAGCCCAGAGACCGATGCCCAGGGGTGTATAATGACCACATGACGGAGTCGATGGATCGCCTCGGTGCAACTCAGGCCAAGCGCGTGCAGCGCGGGTTGATCCTTGTCGGCGCACTGGCCGTACTGATCGTGGCCGGTTTGGCGGTGGGCCTGTACTTCCTTTCGCAGAACGAAGCCGCCACGCGGACCGTGCGTGATCTCTTCATTATCGTCTTGACGCTTGAATTCATGGTGCTGGGCATTGCGCTGGTGGTCCTGCTGGTGCAACTTTCACGGTTGATCCTCTTGCTGCAAATGGAAATCCGCCCGATGCTCGAAAGCGCAAGCGAGGCTCTCAACACTGTGCGCGGAACCACCGATTTTCTGAGCGAGAACCTTATCCAGCCGGTGATCCAGCTCAACAGCTCGCTGGCCGGCATGCGCAAGCTACTTGAGATGTTCAGACTCTTTCGCCGATAGTCCCGGTCGGCCGGGGGGCCGTCCACCGTACGCACTTCGCCACGTGAGTGAAAGGAGACGAGCATGTCGGAACGCGATAGCGATCTGGGGGCCTTCCTGGCAGGCATATTGGTTGGTGGCTTGGTCGGCGCCACCGCGGCGTTGCTCCTGGCACCACAGAGCGGGGAGGAAACACGCACGATGATTCGCGAGCGCGGCATCGAGCTCAAGTCGCGGCTCGAACAGGCGGCTGCCGACGCGAAGGATCGCGCCGAAGATGTGATTGAAGAAGGTAAGCAGCGTGTCGACAGCGCGGTCGATGCGGCTCGCCGCGCGGCGCGCCGCCGCCGCCCGGATGCAGAAAGCGGGACGGTGGTGGAATAGGTCCCGCCTGCAAAACGAACAAGCGAGCAATAGCGAATGATGGCGGGCACCCGGTCGTTTGGGTGCCCGCAAACATTTGTCTGAGATTTGGCTTTGCCCCTAAGGGGAGCTGCCGGACCATAACGAGTGGACGATGTGACCGCGGTTGGGTTCCGCAGTTCACGCAACGGCTCCGATGTGCGGCGAGCTCACGGCGATTGTAGACATTCGAAGGGGTCGGGTGCCATCTGCCCACACTCATCGTCTGAGCACACGCGGATGTTCGCCACTGGGCTCTCGGTATGGAGCAGGCTCACGGCAGGCGCTGCATCAAGTGAGTGAGTTGGCGGCAGAGGATGACTCCCAAACGCATTGTTCTGATCACGTACGGTTCGCGGGGCGACGTTGAACCGTTCGTAGCCCTGGCGGCAGGGCTCACCCGCGCTGGGTACGCCGTGCGCCTCGCGGCGCCTCAGGTCTTCGCCGGATTGGCCCAGGCTCACGGGGTCCAATTGGATGGGCTGCCAGGCGACCCGCAGCAATTGGCCCTCAGCCTGACCGATCGAGCGGGCACCAGCTTCCCGCGCCAGGTCGCGCGCATGGTGGAGCACGTCTTTCCGCTCGCCGAGGCGGTCTTCACCGCACTCGAGGCCGCGACAACCGATGCGAGCTTGGTTGTCCACTCGTTTCTCGTGGTCGATGCCGGGCACACCCTGGCGCGCCGCCGCGGAATTCCGGACATCTCCGCCCAGTTCTTCCCCGTGTTCGCTGCGACGTCCGCCTTCCCCGGTGTCGGTCATCCAGATCTTCCGCTGGGTCCGTTGTACCGACGCGCAACCCACAGCCTGAACGATATCGTCTTTCGGTTCGGCGCCCGGCTGCTGTACTCACGCCTGCGCGCGGCCCATCCCCATTTGCCGCCGCTCGAAGCATGGCCCTTCTCCGGGCCGGTGACAGCGCGCAGCCCTCTGCTCTTCGCCTTCAGCCCGCTCGTTCTCCCGCGCCCGTCCGATTGGCCGGCCAATGTCCATCTCACCGGCTACTGGCCCCTCCCCGCTCCGGCCGGATGGGCGCCGCCCCCCGACTTGGTACGCTTCCTGGATGCCTCTCCCGCCCCGGTCTACATCGGTTTCGGCAGCATGCGCAGCCGGAAGATGGCTGTCTACGTGCAAGCCGCGGTGGAGGCATTGACCTCGGTCGGCATGCACGGCGTGATTGACGCCTCGCCGACCTCTCTGGCCGGGATCCCATTGCCCGACAGCATCCGCGCCGTCCAGGGTATGCCGCATGCCTGGCTCTTCCCCCGCATGCGGCTCATTCTGCACCATGGCGGGGCAGGCACAACCGGGGCCGCACTGCGAGCCGGCGTCCCTTCGGCGGCGCTCCCCTTCTGGGCCGATCACTTCTTGTGGGCTAGGCAAACGCATGCCCTGGGCGTGGGCCCCGCCCCTCTGCCCGCCTCACGCATGACCCCACGCCGGCTGCGAGCGATGCTCGATCACGTCGAATGCGACCCCGCAATTCGCACTCGCGCCTCGGAATTCGGCAGCCGCCTGCGGCGCGAAGACGGGGTGGAAGCCGCCGTCGACATCATCCGCGCAATCCTCCGCTGAAATCACGAAATGCTGCGCCTGCACGAGGCGCAGTATGTGGCCCGATGGCCTCGGCAACCATGGTGCGCCTTGCCAATCCATCACCTCCCGCTACGAAAAACCGAATCGCTCAGCTGCGGGTCTACGGTATAATCTTCACGAGCAACAGCCAGGTGCGCGTAGGCCTGGCTGCGCGCTAAGGATGCGAAGCGTGGGCGGCGACCCGATCCATTTTGGCACCGACGGCTGGCGCGGCAGAATCGCCGAAGACTTCACCTTCGCCAACGTACGCCGCTGCGCCCAAGGCTTCGCAGAGTTCCTTCTCCAGCACACCCCGGCCGGTCGGGCGGTCGTGGTCGGCTACGATCGACGCTTTGCTTCCGAGCACTTTGCCGCCGCGGCGGCCGAAGTCCTGGCCGGCAACGGATTGCGGGTCCAACTGACAGACCGCGAGACGCCCACCCCGGTCATCGCCTACGCGGTCAAGCAGTTGTCGGCCGCTGGCGCTATCAACATCACCGCCTCGCACAACCCGGCCAGCGATAATGGATTCAAGGTACGCGACGAAACTGCGGGCGCGGTCGCACCGGAGGGCCTGAAGCGCATTGAGGCCGCCATCCCGGCAGACGAAAGCAGCGTACGCCGCATGCCGCTCGAGCGCGCCGTGCGCGAGGGGCTGGTGGAACGCTTCGACGCGCGCCCGGCTTACATGGAGCAGGTGCGACGCATGGTGGATCTGGAACCCATCCGCAGTGCGGGGCTCAAGGTGGTCTTCGACCCGATGTGGGGCAACGGCGCCGGCTGGATTCCGGAACTGCTGGCCGGCGGCAAAACGGAGGTGGTCGAGATCCATTCGGCGCGCAACCCACTGTTCCCCGAGATGCTGCGCCCCGAGCCGATCCGGCCCAACGTGGACGTGGGCCTGCAGACGGTCATGCGCGAACGCGCGGATGCGTTGTTGATAACTGACGGTGACGCCGACCGGGTGGGTTTCGGCGACGAGCACGGCACCTTCATCAACCAGCTCCAGGTTTTCGGGCTGCTGGCGCTCTATTTGCTCGAGGTGCGCGGCCAACGCGGCCCAATCGTCAAGACACTTTCCACCACCTCGATGCTCGAGAGGCTGGGCGAACGCTATCACGTGCCCGTTTTTCAAACAGGGGTTGGGTTCAAGTACGTCGCACCCAAGATGATCGAGACCGATGCGATGATCGGCGGGGAGGAATCGGGGGGCTTCGCCTTCCGCGGACACGTCCCCGAACGAGATGGGATTCTGGCCGGGTTGTTCCTGCTCGACATGATGGTACAGCTCCAGCGCCGGCCGTCGGAGCTCCTCGCCTTTCTTTTCGAGCAGGTGGGCGCCGAGTATTTCTACGACCGCATAGACCGGCCGATGTCACCCGCCGATCGCGATACGGCGCGTGCACGTGTGGCGCAGGCCGCGCCCGACATCCTGGGCGGCCTGCGCGTGACCGGTCGCGACGCGAGCGACGGGTTCAAGTATTCACTCGACGACGGCGGCTGGCTGTTGGTCCGCTTCTCGGGGACCGAGCCGATCGTGCGTGTGTATTGCGAAACGCGCCACAAGGACCGCGTGGCGGCGCTGCTCGAGGACGGATTGCGGCTTGTCGGCCTGCCCGCCTGACGCGCGGCGAGAGAGGCATGCCGCGGCACTGCCCGAGCGAGGCTATGCGGGGCTGACCGACACCCACTGCCACCTGCAGGCTGCCGCTTTCGATGGCGATCGGAAGGCGGTCATCGAGCGGGCCCGCGCTGCGGGCGTCACGCGCATGCTTGTGCCGGGGACCGATCTCGAGTCGAGCGCGCAAGCAGTGAGGCTTGCGGCGGAGGTCGAGGAGGTGAGGGCCGCGGTGGGTGTGCATCCGCATGCGGCCAAGACGTGGAATTCGCACGCCGAACGCATGCTGCGCGAGCTGGCCGGGCAGGCGGGAGTGGTGGCCATCGGCGAGATCGGCCTCGATTACTATCGCATGCACTCACCTCGTGATGCCCAGCGCGAAGCTTTTAGGGCCCAGCTCGAATTGGCCGGCGAGCTGCAGTTGCCGGTGATCGTGCACATTCGCGAGGCGCTCGAGGATACGCTGGAGACGCTCAGCGATTGGAGCGCAGCGGCGCGCGGCGAGCTGCGGCGAGGTGTCCTGCACGCGTTTGGGGGTGAGGCTGCAACCGCAGCCTGGGCCACGGGGCGCGGATGGTGCCTCGGCATCGGCGGGGTCATTACCTACACCGCCTCCGCCCCATTGCGCGAGATGGTGCAGGACGAGGCGCTGATGGGCAGCCTCGTGCTCGAAACCGACGCGCCCTATTTGCCGCCCGAGGGATGGCGCGGTCGGCGCAATGAGCCGGCGCTCGTCGCGCGGGTGGCCGAACGCCTGGCGGCAGCGAGTGGCATGGATATCGAGCGGGTGATCGAGCTCACTCGAAGCACCGCACAGTCATTGTTGAGGTGGGAACCGGCGTGAGCCAGCCTTCCTTCTTTGAGATCGTCCGCGGCGAGCTACAGGCAACCGAGACGCGTATGCGCGCGGTGCGCCACCCGGCCGACGCCAACCTGCAGTCCGCGCTGGACCATCTGCTGAGCGCGGGCGGCAAACGCATCCGCCCTACCGTGGCGTTGCTCGCGGGTCACCTGGTCTCGGCTCCACCCGAGCCGCTGGTCAATTTCGCCGCGGCCGTCGAGATGCTGCACACGGCAACCTTGGTGCATGACGACCTGATCGACGGCGCACTCCTGCGGCGCGGCATTCCCACCCTCAACTCGCAATGGACGCCCGGCGCCACAGTGCTGACTGGAGATTTCATCTTCGCCTGGGCGGCGCATTTGGGGGCGCAGACCGACTCAGTGCGAGTAATGGTCTCATTCGCCCGCACGCTGATGACCATCATCAACGGCGAGCTGGCGCAGATGTTTGGGCGCACGCAGCGTGCCAGCCGCGAAGAGTACGATCAGCGCATCTACGCCAAAACCGCAGCCCTCTTCGAATTGGCCGGATCGGGTGCGGCCCTTATCGCGGTGCACGAGTCGCCCCTGGCGCCTCGCCTGGGTGATTTCGGACGCCAGGTGGGCATGGCCTTCCAAATCGTGGACGACGTCCTCGATTTCACCGCCGACAGCACGCGTCTGGGCAAACCGGTGGGCAACGACCTGCGCCAGGGATTGATCACCCTGCCCGTCCTGTGCTATGGTGACCAGCACCCCGAGGACCAGGATGTGCAGGCGGTGCTCGATCCGGAGCACCGGCACCAGGCGGATGTCGACCGCCTGGTGGGAGCGATCGCGCGCTCGGAGGCTATTCCGGTCGCGATGTCGGAAGCGCGCCGCTTCGCATCCGCTGCGCGCGATGCGCTGCACGGTGTGCCGGCCGGCCGCTACCGCGATGGATTGCTGGAGCTGGCCGACTTCGTTGTGTCGCGAGACATCTGAGAGGCCGGCCGAGGTTCAACCCTCACCCCCGGGCGATGGATCGAGAAGCGGAGGAGTGAATGGACGTTAAGACTACCGAGTACAAGCGGGTCGCCGTGGTTCAACCGGTTGGCCGAGTGGATTCCAACACCTCGGCGGAGTTCGAGACCGAGCTGCGGCGACTGGTGGATTCCGGGCACATCAACCTGGTGCTCGATCTCTCGAAGATCGATTTTCTTTCCTCGGCCGGTCTGCGGGTCATTGTCTCGACCATGAAGAGCACCCGCAAGAACGGCGGCAACATATGTGTGGCCGAGGCCAACGCGCGTGCCGCCGAAGTGATGAAACTGGCGGGGCTCGACTCGGTCATTGACATGCATCCCACGCGCGAGGCGGCCATCGCCAGCTTCTAAGCGGCGATCGGCCTTCCCAGCCGTACAGCATGCCCGCCACCACACAGCGCCTGCGCGTCCCTGCGCGCCTTACCCAGCTTGCCCGCGTGCGCGAGTTCGTGCACGGATGTGCGCTTCGCGAAGGTCTCCCCGAGCGGGAGACCTTCGCATGCGAACTGGCGGCCGATGAGGCTTTCGTCAACATCGTGGTGCACGCCTACAGCGGCGAATCGGAGGGGCCGGTGTTCGTCCGCTGTCGCGGCCTGGCGAACGGCCTGGTGATTTCCTTTGTCGACGAAGGCATGACCTGGGACCCGAGCCCGCCCAGCGAGCCGCCCTGGGAATCAGCGCAGGCGGAAGTCACGGTGGGTGGTCTGGGGCGGCTAATCATCCATCGCGCTATGGACGGGGTGCGCTTCAGGCGCCGCGGCAGCCGAAACATTCTTACGCTGTGCAAGTTCCGTCCGGGTTTCTCCCCGGCGGAGTAACGCCCTGATGGACAATATTCTGCTGGCGGTACTGATTCTCTTCCTGGGTGCGGGCTTCACCATCATGGGCCTGCGTATCCGCTCGCGGCGCAGCCTCGAATCGCGCGTGCACGAGCTGGCCCAGTTGGCCGAGGCCGGGCGGGTGGTGTTGACCACGCCGCTCGACGTGCAGCGCCTGGCCGAAAAGGTATACGAAGAAGCCGGCCGCATTGTTGATACTCGCCTGTTCCAGTTGGGCCTCTTCGAGGGCAACGACTACGCGGTCATCTTCTGGACGCGCGACGGCGAGCGCTTGCCGCCTTCGCGCTTCACGCTCACGCCCGGTCAGGAGGGCATCGTGGGCTGGCTGCGCCGCACCCGCCAGCCGCTGCTGGTGGGCGATTTCGCCAAGGACATGGACCGCCTGCCGGCGCGCCCACGCTACGTGGACGATGACCCGCCGCGCTCGGCCATCTTCGTGCCGCTGATGACGCGCGACGACGTCATCGGGGCCATTTCGATCCAGAGCCGTACACCCAACGCCTTCACCGAAAGCCACTTGCGCATCGTCGGTATCCTCGCTAATTACGTCGCGGCGGCCATGGCCAATGCGCGTATGCTCGAGGAGGCCTTGCGCCGCGCGCGCTATCAGGCGTTGTTGGGCGATGTCTCTCGACAGATCCGCGGGCTGCAGGCGCTGCCGGATCTTTACCGCCAGGTCGTCCATCAGGTTGCCGGAACGTTCGAGTTCGAGGTCGTGCGCATATACGAGTGGCAGAGCGCCCTCGGCTGGCATCGCGGGGCAATTGAGAGCAGCGCCGACCAGAGCGACGAGCGAGAGACCGCTTGGCGCACCGAACATCTTGTCCTGCAGGCTGAAACGGCGCATACCGGCGAGACGCCGCGCGAGCTGGCGATCGGCGCGGGCCTTTCGGGCCTGGCGGCGGCACGCCGCCAGCCAGTCCTCATCCAGCAGGAGACCGATCGCGGCGGATGGCTGGCTCCGGGCTCCGTGGCCGCCCTCGCCGTGCCGATGATCATTGAAGACCGGGTGGTGGGAACGCTGGAGATGCACACCGCCGACGCGCAGATGCTCGACCCGGATTTTCAGGCCGCGGCCGAGCTCTTGGCCGGTCACCTGGCGATTGCCATTCTCGAGAATCAGACCTACCAGATCGAACAGCGGCGCGCTGAGCAACTGGAGGCGATGGGCGACGTCACGCGCGCCGTGTCGTCGATCCTCGATCCAGAGAAGCTGCTGGATGAAATCGTCCGCCTCACCTCGGCCCGGCTGGGCATCGAGCGAGTGCAGATCTTCCTGCGCCAAGGCAGCCAGATCTCGCTGCGCGCCGGCGGTGCGCCGGAGCATGTCCGTCAGTATGCCCTTGATGGACCCGGCCTGATCGCCTTCGTGGCCCGCACGGGCGAACCGGTACTCATCCCGGATGTACGCGACGACCCGCGTTACATCGCCGCCATCGGCTGGGACGATACGCGCACCGAGATGGCCGTGCCGTTGGTGTTCGGAGAACACATTCTGGGGGTATTCGATTTTCAATCGCTACAACGCGGCGCCTACTCGCCCGACGACCTGCAGCTCGCGCAAGCCTTCGCGGCGATGGTGGCCATCGCGTTGCGCAATGCCCAGCTCTTCACGCGCGAACGGGAGGCGGCCTGGCTTTCGGCCTCGCTCCTGCGCGTGGCCGAGACGGCAGCCGCACCCACCTCGCCCGACGAAACGCTGACCGCCCTGGTCCAGCTTCTTCCGACCATGGTCGATCGGCCGTGGGCCCTGGTCTGGCGGGCCACCGAAGAGCCAGGCTGGTTCTACCCCGAGAGCGCGGTCGGCCTGGGTCCGGCGCAGGTGCGCGCGTTCCAGCGCACACGCCCGAGTCTATCGGCCTTCAACCCCCCCGCGCCTGGCTGGACCTCGGCCGAGCGATCGCTGGGCGAATGGGTCAGTCGCCCGGCGCCCGCGCTCGAATTCGTCCAGGGCCAGGATACGGTCCATGTCTACGCACTCAAGTATGGCGGGCGGCTGCTTGGCCTTCTCTCGCTGCCTCAGCCCGGCGAGACGGGGCTGGAACCCTCCGTTTCGCATCGGACACACGAGGACGACCTGTTGCTGGGTATCGTCCACCAACTGGCGGCAGCGCTCGAGTCGAAGCGAATTGCCGCGGAACTCGAAGTCGGGCGGCGGCTTGAGCGTGAGCTGGAACTCGCGCGAGAGATCCAGACCTCTTTCTTGCCGCGCAGCTTGCCGCAGCCCGAGGGGTGGCAGCTCAGCGCATTCTGGAAGTCGGCCCGCGAAGTGGGCGGCGATTTCTACGACCTCTTCCCCTTACCGGCGCCGACGCTTTCGGATCCGCGCCAGGCATCGTCCGGCCCACGCTGGGGCGTGGTCATTGCCGACGTAGCCGATAAGGGTGTGCCGGCCGCGCTCTATATGGCCCTTTGCCGCACCCTCATGCGCGCAGTGGCGATCAGCCGGATCGACCCAGCCGAGACGCTGACCCGCGTGAACGCGCTGCTCTTCTCGGATTCGCAGGCCGAGCTCTTCGTCACGCTGGTCTACGCCGTCTGGGAGCCCGCCTCCGGACGGTTGCTGTACGGCAATGCCGGGCACAACCCGCCCCTGTTTCTGCCGACCGAGGGTGAGCCACGCTGGTTGACAGATCACGGCGTGGCCTTGGGCGTCATCGAGGATGCAACCTACGCCACGAGGGAGCTGCAGGTCGAGCCGGGAAGCACGTTAGCTCTGTACACCGACGGGGTGATCGATGCTCACAATCCCACGCTCGAGGAATTCGGGGTGCCCCGCTTCATGCGCACGGTGACCGATGCCTCGCCGGCGGGTGCGGAAGCTGTAACCCGCGCGGTGGAAGCGGCGCTCGAAGAGCACGTGGGCGCACGCGAGCCGTTCGATGATGTAACCTTGCTCGTCCTGCACCACGCCGGGCTGCGGGCAGACGGCGGCTGAACCTGCTGCGCGGCGTGCAGCCTCAGCACGCCCTCGGTCCACATCCGTCGCCAGCCACGGACTCGATTGGCTCAGAAGAGGTTCGGCAATTCACGCGGTGCCTCGGCACCGGTGCGCCCGGCCAGGGTGGTGAGTTCGCCCAGCCGCTGCGCGAGGGCCGAGGTCAAATCGCCTTCGGCGAAACGCCAATCCCAATTCCCCGCCGCACGACCCGGGAAGTTCATGCGCGCTTCGCTGCCCATCCCTAAAACATCTTGCAGCGGGGCCAGGGCCATGCAGGCCACAGAGGTCCACGCCAGCCGCATGAGGTCCCACGAAATGTTGCTCCCGTCGCGGCCCAGATAGCGCCGAGCGCAATCGCGGACCTGCTCATCGGCACCCTCGTACCATCCGCACGTGGTGTCGTTGTCGTGCGTGCCGGTGAAAACGACGGTTGCAGTTTCGTAGTTGTGGGGCAGAAACGGATTGCGGCTGTCGCCGTCGAAGGCAAACTGCAGTACACGCATGCCCGGCAGGCCAAAGCGCGTGCGCAGTTCAACCACATCCTCCGTCAAGACCCCGAGGTCTTCCGCAATCAACGGCAGGCGAGGCGTTTGATGGGCAAGCGCCGTCAGCAGCGCCGCGCCGGGCGCCCGCACCCAGCGGCCATTCTCGGCGGTGGGGCTGCTTGCCGGGACTTCCCAATACGCGGCCAGCCCGCGAAAGTGGTCAATGCGCACCCAATCGCTGAGGCCCAATGCGCTCTGCACCCGGCGCTGCCACCAGGCGAATCCGTCGGCGCGGTGCCGAGCCCAGCGATAGAGCGGGTTGCCCCAGCGCTGCCCGGTCGGGCTGAAGTAGTCCGGCGGGACTCCAGCAACGTGAGTCGGCACTCCATGCGCATCGAGCCGGAAGAGTTCGGGGTTGGCCCACACCTCGGCACTGTCGTAAGCCAGGTACAGCGGGACGTCGCCGATGATCTGTATCGCCTGTTCGCGCGCCCTCGCTCGCAGCTGCTCCCATTGGGTACGGAAGAGCATTTGCTCGAAGATGACCCTGTCGATCTCATCCGCCAGGCGCTGACGCGCGCTGGCCAGCGATTGGGACGCGCGGAGTGCCAGATCGCGCGGCCACTCACTCCACGGCTGGCCGGCGTGGTCGGCCTTGAGCGCGGCGAACAGGGCGAAGTCGTCAAGCCAGTAGCGCTCGGCCTCCCGGAAGGCCTGCGTGTGTGCCCTCCATGGCGAACGGCCGAGGCCGCGGTATCGTTCAAAGGCGCGCGCCAGGAGGCGCCGCTTATGGTCGATGACCTGTGCGAACTGGACACGCCGCGAAGAGGCTGCGGGCATGGGGTCGAGCTCGGCGCGCGTGAGCAGGCCGGCCTCGACCAGGCGTTCGGGGCTGATGAGCAGAGGATTCCCGGCGAAGGAAGAGAGCGACTGGTAGGGCGAATCGCCAAACCCAGTGGGTCCGAGCGGCAGGATTTGCCAGAGAGTCTGCCGCGCCTGGGCCAGCCAGCTTATCCACCCCTCTGCCGCCGGACCCAGATCGCCAATGCCGAACGGCCCCGGAAGTGAACTGGGATGCAGCAGTACGCCCGCGCGGCGGGTCAGATCGATCACCGCGTCAGGTCTCCGCCATCCAGACTTCCTGTTGGCGATCGACTCTCGCGGGCACGCGGTCTGCCGGCACCTCGGTGCCGATGACTGCGCCGGCGCCGATCACCGCGCCCAGAGGAATGGCGCTGCCTTTGCCAACGGTCACGATGCTTCCAACCGGGTCGTCCAGTCGCTCGCCCACCCGCGAGCGCACCCCGATTTGAGCTCGCTTGTCGATCACCGCCCGCTCGACGACGGCTCCCTGACCGACCTGCGAATCGGTCATGATCACCGAATCGCGCACCACCGCTCCTTCGCCCACGCGCACGCCGGGTGAGAGCACCGAGCGTTCGACCACCGCGCCTCTTCCAATAACCGTCCCATCCGCCAGCAGGCTATCCACGATGTGAGCGCTGTCGCGCACCAGCACCGGCGGGCGTTCTTCCGAGCGGGTGTGAATGACCCACGAACGGTTGCGCATGTCGATCGAGGGCGGCACGGCCAACAGGTCCATGTGCGCCTTCCAATAAGAATCGATGGTGCCGACATCCACCCAGTAGCCGGTGTACGGGAAGGCGAACAAACGCGCGCCGGCGGCCACAATGCCGGGCAGGATGTCTCGCCCGAAATCGTGCTGCGATTCTTCGCGCAGGCTGTCGGAACGCAACACCCGGTCGAGGAAATCCACATTGAACAAATAGACGCCCATGTTGGCCAGCGTGCCCTTCGGCCGCGCGGGTTTCTCTTCGAACGACACCACGCGAAAGTGGTCGTCGGTGGCCAAAATGCCGAAGCGCGAAGCTTCCTCCGGCGCCACGCGTATCGTCGCCAGGGTGGCATCCGCCTCGTGGTCCATGTGGAAGGCAATCAGCGGGTCGTAATCCATGGCGTAGATGTGGTCGCCGGAAAGCACGAGCACCAGATCGGGTCGCGTGCTCGCAACGAACGACAGGTTCTGCCATACCGCGTCTGCCGTGCCGCGGTACCACTCGGTGGAGCGTCGCCCGGTGTAAGGCGGGTAGAGTTTGATCCCTCCCGTGAAGCTGCGATCGAGATCCCACGGGCCGCCGTCGCCGATGTGCTCGATCAGCGAGTGCGGACGGTACTGAGCCAGCATCATGACATCGAAGATCTCCGAGTTGACGCAATTGGAGAGGGCAAAGTCGATAATCCTGTACTTGCCTCCGAAGGGCACAGCCGGTTTCGTGCGCTTGACCGTGAGTACGCCCAACCGCGAGCCTTCCCCACCCGCCAGGACGACCGCACGCACCCTCATCGTGCCTCCTGTGTCATCCGGGCCGAGCGCGCACGGGCGCGCACGGCGTGCCGGTAAACCTGCTTGTAGCGTCGGGCCGAATTCGCCCAGCCGAATTCCTTTTTCATCGCCCGCAGCTGGAGCGTACGCCATCGTCGCGGTAAGGCAAACAGGTTCAACGCGCGCGCCAAAGTCTGCGCCAAGGCTTCGGGCGTGGCCGCATCGAACACGAATCCCGTGCCCCCCGGCCATTCGGCGTCGCGCACCGTGTCTTTCAACCCGCCGGCCGAGCGAACGAGCGGCAAGCAGCCGTAGCGCATGGCGATCATCTGACTCAGCCCGCACGGTTCATATCGCGAAGGCATCACCAAGAGATGTGCGCCGCCGTAGATGCGTGCGGCCAGCTCCGGGTCGTAGCCGATGCGCACCCCCACCTGGCCAGGATGCCGTTCGCCCAACTCCACGTAGGCGCGCTGCAGTTCGAGATCCCCCGCTGCCAGAACGACCAGCTGCCCGCCCGCGGCCAGCCACCCTTCAAGGGCCGGCAACGCGTAGTCCAACCCCTTCTGGCGGTCGAGGCGCGAGACGATGCCCGCCAGGGGGCGATCGCCGTGGCCATCCAGCCCGAAGCTCACACACAGTGCAGCCGTGTTTCTGGCGCGTCGATCGATCCGGCTTGCATCGAATCGCGCCACGAGCCGCGAATCGCGGGCCGGGTCCCAAAGACGCACATCCAGTCCGTTGAGGATTCCATCCAGGGCTTCAGCCCGCGACTGGAGCAAACCGTGCAGGCCGCTGCCATATTCAGACGTGAGGATTTCACGGGCGTACGACGGGCTGACAGCCACGATCCTTTCTGCCGACGCGATGCCCAAGGCGAGCAACGCATCGCGAGCCCACTCCGGCACATGCGCGTACGGCGTTCCGGGGCCGATGGCCGGCCCGTCGGGTTCGCCCGGCGGCGGCAGGCCGTACTCTCGCAGCGCCGCCCCGGCATTCTGCCCGAGATACGGAAGGTTATGGATGGTCAGAACTCCGGCGCTGGCCGAGAGGGTGCTCCCAGCGGAGGCATTCAACCGCATCCAATACAGCGCGGCCGCCGTGTGCCAATCGTGGGCGTGGACAACCTGAGGCACCCAGCCGGAGTGCATGGCAAAGCGGAGAGCGGCAATCGAGGCAAAGACCAGCTTGCCGGCGTCCTCCTCCGGGCGCGTGTTGTAGATACGATCCGCCTCGCGCAAGGGCGGGCCGTCGATGAGCCACAGCGGGACACGGCCTAGGCGGCAGGTGTAGATGCTCGCAGTTTGCGACGCCCGCGCCCCGGGGAGGCTGAGCTCCGCGGACGAGCGCTCGCCTTTGATGAGCGGCCGCATTGTTGGATGCAAGGGCAAGGCTAGGCGAACATCCAGGCCCATCTCACGCAGCGCAGCCGGCAGGCTGCCACCTACATCCGCCAGGCCGCCGACTTTGATCAGGGGCTCGGCCTCGTTGATGAGAAACAGGACGCGCAGGCGCGCCGCCGCATTCCCGCCGGGGTTTCGGCGCGGCGCGGGCGCCATCGAGGCTCGCGGGCCGCGACGCTGGCTCACGGCCCGAACCACGTGTAGTCGATGTTCTCGAAGACCTTGTCTTTCTGCCACAATTCCTCGGCCAGCGTCGCATCCGGCGCCCGGCTCTCGAGCGAAGCGGCCAATCCATTGAAACGGTCGAGGTGACTGCGGAAACGCTGGATGGCATACTCGCCCGCCTGGCCCGTGGTCACCAAGAAAGACCAATCGGAAGATTGAAGCAGCAGCAACTCGCGCGCGGCTTGGTTGAGCAACGTGCGCTCGAGCGCGCCGGGATGTGCAAAGCGTGCAGCCAGGCCGGCCATCCGATCCTCAGCCTGATGGATCGGCGCCCACATCCAATGGGTATCAGGATTGTCCCAGACAAAATGCTGTCCGCCCGCGCCCCACGAACTCTCGGGCAGGTGGAGCGCCTCGCGCGGCGGGTGGGTCTCGAGGAAGTCGCTGGCCGTGGTGAGATCCACGTGCGGGTTGCGCGCCACGCGGGCGATCACCTCCCGCAGCCAATCCACGCCCTCAAACCACCAATGACCGAAGAGTTCCGTATCGTAGTTGGCGGCCAGCAACCCATAGCGGCCACTGGATGCCGTGTAGGCAGCCAACTCGCGCTCGATCAGCGCCGCAAAATGATCGGCATGCGAGCGCACTCGTTCCTGCGCAATGTCCGGATCGTACAAGTCCTTGGACCCAAGGTCCACACGCGGGCCGGTCACGCGCCAGTACTGCAGACCCGACGTGCCATCCTTCTTGTGGAATTCGCGATAGGCCGCCTCGCCCGGGTAGCCCCATTCTGCACTCCAAACCTGCAGCCCGGTTTGTTTGTTGCGCGCAATGACCGCCACGGTGGAGGAACCCACGTAGTACGGCTGGAAGGTGGAGGCCGGCTGGCGCGGATCGCCCGCACGCATCGGGACGGTGTAGCGCCGGGCCACCTGCCCGTACGGGCCGATGGCCTGCCCGGCGGCGGGGCCGGAAAGCTCGCCCCCCTCCACGGCGTGCGTGTCGCTGAAGAATGCGCGCAGCCCGCTGCGCATGAGGAATTCTTCCAAGCCCGGCCGAGACAAACCGCTTTCGGCAGTGTAGCCCGGTCGGTAGGCGCATTCGGGCAACCAGATGGCGCGCGGGTCGCGCCCAAACAGGCGGCGATAGGAGGCCACCGCCGTCTTCACTTGCAGCGAGATGGATTCATCGCGGCCGAGAAGCGGCAAGTAGCCATGGGTTGCGCCGCACGTGATGATTTCGATCAGGCCTTCATCCTGCAGGCGGCGGAAAGCTGCGATCACATCACCCGAAAACCGCTCCTCGTAACTCCTTCGGATGCGTGCATACCACTCACGATAGAAACTCGCGAGGTGCTGCAGATGCACATCCCCGGACGCCTCGTGGCGACGTTCGTCTGCTTGCGCGACGTCTATCTTTTCGCGCAGATACTCTACGAAATTGGCGCGAATATCTGCATCGTTGAGTTGTTCCGCAAGGACCGGAGACAGGCTGATCGTCAGGCGAAACCGCAACCCTTGTTCGCGTAGGTCGTACAGCGCGTTGAGCAGTGGGATATAGGTTTCGGCGGCCGCTTCGTGGATCCACTCCTCCCCGTGAGGCCAGCGCCCTGCCAGGCGGCAATAGGGGAAGTGGGAGTGCAAAACGAATGTGAACGCGCCCAGTGCCGGCATGCAGGACCCTCACGAGGTGGGTTGGAGGTCCGTACGATTGACACGGTGAGTATACTACGCGGTTTGACCCTCTCCTGTCGTAGCAGACGACACGCCAGAGCAAGATTCCAGTCAGCCATTGCGTCTAGAGGATCTTCGCAACGGTAACCACCGGATAAGCCCGCGCACACCCGACGTTGGCGAGGTCGCTGCCGACCCGCTCAACGGCAAACCCGAGCACCTCCGGTCAGACCGCTGGGCCTGCAAGCATGGGCGCTTGCGGGCCGTGCAGATTCGCGCAGGCAACAACCTATGAGGCGGCCCGTGCCGATCTCACTTGGTCGCCACCACATCATGCTGCGAGAGCAGGAGTCCCTTGCGCATCATCCATCTGGGCAGACGCCCATCGGCGCGTTGATTGAGGCTCCGAATTGCGTTCCCGGCGGGAAGCACAACACCGAAGAGTTGGCGAGGCAATAGGGTCGCCCCATGCTCGATGATCTCCACCTCGCGCCATCCCTCGAAGAGTCGCCTTACCTGGTTTCGCGAATAGGCCCGCACCGGGCCATTGCGTGACGAATCCGGCAGCAGATGTTCATACAGCCAGCTCTGCACGCCTTCAAGGTTGGTCAGGTTGGGGAAGCAGGAGGCCAGAATGATCCGGCCGCCGGGTCGGAGCACCCGGTGAAGCTCGCCAAGGACCCGCCGGGTTTCGTCACGTGGCAAGTGCAGCAGCACGGCCGCGCTGATCGCGCAATCAAATGAATCATCACGCAGCGGCAGTTGTCCCAACCCGCCACAGTACAACACAAGTCGATCCTCTACCTGGTGATTGCGCGCCAGGCACAGGTATTCGCGCAGCATGACGAAGGAGATATCCACTCCGGCCAGCGCCAGGTGGCCGCACTTCTCCAGGAGCGGGATGCTTACCCGGCCATAGCCGCAGCCCGCATCGAGCGCCAACTCATGCCACGGGTTGATGTACTCAGTGATCCAGGTAGGGTACTTGACGAATGGATCCGAGGAGGGCGAGGCGGCCGCCGCGGAAATGGGGTTGGCTCGGGCCAGGCCCGACCACATGTTCGAGGCCTGAGAGGCATCGCCGGCCTGCGAGGCGAGGATACCGTCCTCGACCTCCCGCACACCCTCGAAGGCGGCCAGCAGCCTGGCTCGTGAACCACCCACCCATGCCCTCTCATCGGAGGCCCTGCGTGCGCAGCCAGGATGAGTATATTCGCCCCCTCGCCGCGCCGCAAGACAACGGCTGCGGTTCCCGCCGGGCCATCTCTCCTCAGTGAACTACACTTACGGCGGGTCCGAGACGTTGCTCAAGGGCGAGGCGCGCCGCGGGGTCAGCCGATCGAAGCGCGAGACGGGACGGATCAATGACGAAGGCATAGGCCTGCACCGAATGGGCGCCGTCGCTTCCCAGCGCGAGGCCCAATGCCACGCCGCGCCGGGTACCGGGCGGCCCGGCCTGATCGAAGAGCAGGTTGCCAAGGCTGTAGGCAACCAGGGTTGGGTACGGCAGCGCCCCGCCCTGCACCCATCTCACGGATTGGACGACATGCGGGTGATGACCCCAGATCACACTGGCGCCCGCGTCGGCCAGCGCGCGCGCCAGTGCCTCTTGGCGGTCATCCGGCACGCTGAGATACTCACGACCCCAGTGGATCGAGACCACGACCATCCGGCCCTGCTCGCGCGCGCGGCTTACCGCACTTGCGGCCTCATCGACATCCAGCGCTCGAGACACATCATCAAATGCCAGAAAGGCCAACGGCACCCCACCCGCTTGGCGCACGAGCGCCTCCCCTGCCGGACCGATGGCGGCGATGCCCGCTTCTTGCAGAACGTCCAGGGTCTGCGCCAGGCCTGGCTGTCCTCCATCCAATATGTGATTGTTGGCTAGCGAGACGAGCGTGACCCCGCTGCGGCTCAGGGCACGCACCGATTCGGGGGGCGCACGCAGATCGAACCCGGCCGGCACCGCGCGCGGACGAGAAGTCAGCGGGGATTCGAGGTTGGCGGCGGTGAGGTCGGCCAGAGCGGTGAAGGGAACGAGCGCTTCGAGCGCGTGCTCCCAGTTGTCGCCATCGTATGCTTGGGCGACGCCTCGCCCAAGCATGATGTCGCCGAGCAACACCAGCCGGGCGCCTTTGGGGCGCGGGGCACACCCTGCGAGCATCCAGAGAGCCGCAGCCACCAGCAGCACGCGCAGTGCGTGATGCGCCCGGCTCGGCGAGCGGCTATCCGGCCAGGCCCGGCGGAGCGCCGGGCCTGGCCTGCGCAATGCAGCATGACGGCTCCGCCCTGCGTTCACGGAATCAAGAAAATTGACGTCCAGTCCGGGAGCGGCGGTGCCTGGCCGCTCTCTTCCTGCGCCTGCCAGGCTTCGTCGGTCAAGCGGTTTCCCGGAGCCACGGTGAATTCGTAGTAGGTGAAGACCGCGCCTGCGGCGACGCGCCACGGCGTGTCGGGCACGACCACGTAAACCATGGCCGGCTGCCCGATGGCCTCCTCCAGCACCGCCAGCTGGCCGTCGCGGCCGATGCCGGTGGCAACATCTGCCACAAGGGCCGCCTTCTGATCGTGCAGGTCTCGTTGCGAAGGATCGTTGGGATCGCGGTCAGCGGCTGCCAGCGTCAACGCCTCGATCTCGCCGCCGAAGTAGCGCATGCGGGTGTAGTCGTCCTCCGAGATGGGCGAGCCCGCCAGCTCCTTCTCGGCGGTCCCTTTCAGGAAGGCCAGCAGGTCCTCTAGATTCTCCAAATTGCTGCGCGTCAGGTCGGTCAACAGGCCGCGCTGGTCGAGGCCGGCGCGCGTCATCTGCGAGAGCGCGAGCAGCCGCGCATAAACCTCCGGGTTCGGCTCGACGTACGAGCGCGGAGGATTCTCCGGGCCCATGCCGCCCATCTCCGCCATGACTTGCTTGGCGTAGAGAATCGTGTCGTGTTTGAGTTCGGTCCACGAGCCGAGCGCGGTGTTCAGGTCTTTGCGCAGCCACGCCATGCTGCGCATGAAGGCCGGGTAGCGCGCATCCTTGGGCGTGAGCAACGGTTGGAAGGAATACAGCCACGCCCAGTACAGGTTTTGCGTCCACGAATCCTTGCCCAAGGCAGCGATTTCGGTTTGCACCTTCTGCATTTGCGACGGGAAGTTGGCGTAGGCCGTCTCGCCCTGCGCTTCGAGAATGCCCAAGGCTTCCGGCGATCCCATCGCGGCGAAGAAATCCAACCCCTTCGGCAAGCCGCGCGGGTTGTCGGCCGTGCCCACATTGCGCCAGATGAGTTGGCCAAAAACGTAGGCATCCAGTGTGAAGCGCTGGCCCATGACACGGAACCCGCTGGTGGCTTCCTGCTTGTCCTCCCAGATCCAGACCCACATCGAATTGACTTGCGGAGGGGGCAGCTTGGCCGCCGCCTCACGGAACCGATCGAGCTTCGGGCCGTCCGCGAAGGCGGCTGGCGGCGCGCCCACACCGAAGATCTCGTCCGACAGCGCGCCGTACTCCTGCACCGACAGGTCGTCGGCTTTGCCCACGATGAAGACGGTCGGCTCGTAGATCGAGCGCCACAAGCTCTCGGCGCTACCCGCCTCAGCTGATGACGCGCCACGCAGCGCCTGCACCACCAGCAGAGCCCGCTGAGTCTCGAAGGCATCCCGCAAGCGGAAGGTTAGCCGCCCGTACCACATCATCGCGCGGAAGTAGCGCTCGAGTTCCTCGCTGCGCGTGTAATGCCCGCGCGGCACGTACTGGCTGTAATCCTCGACCAGCTTCTTGTCGGGCTCCAGGTCGGCCCGATCCCAGATGGGCGAGACCTGCGGCCCCTGGTGAGCTTGAATGAACACCAGCTCGGAATCGACCAGAGACTTGACCTCGGCCGGGAAGGGATCCGTCAGCCCCAAGAGCTGAGCCGCCACGGCAAAGAAGGCTACATTGCGCAGCGCTGGCTCGGCGAGTGCCGTGCCGGCTACAGCCGCGTGCTGATCGATCGATGCGGCCAGCATCGTCCGGGTAAATGCGCGGATCGCCGCGATGAATTTCTCACGCTCGAGATCCCGCAGCATCTTGTCGAAGATGAGATGGTAAACGTGGAAGACCGCGTCGGTCGTGATGAACACCGGCTGGTCTTGTTCATAGCGCAGCGACTCGTAGACCTGGTAGAACTCCAGGTACGTTCCTGGCGCGGGCCGCACAACCACGAACCCGTATTGGCTCAGGCGTTGACGCGCCTCCGCCGAGAGGTCGAAAGCACTCAGGTTATTCACCTGGGTCGTATCCACCGGCAAGGAGTATCCGCCACTAAACTGCACTGGCAGGCTGACACTTACTTCGGGATACTCCGCGAATGCCGGCGAGTAGACACCTGCGGGTGGAGTGACCTGGCCGGCGGGCGTTGCGGAGCCCGGGGTGAGCGGTGCGGCGGGCGTGCTGGCGACCAGGCCGAGCGCATTGCAGGCGAGCGCCGCCAGCACCAGGACTGCGATGACCGTCTGCCATGGACGAAGCGAGTGAGCGCGCATGTTCATCTCCTTGATCCTTGAACGAGAACCAGCGGATGCCCATCGGCCGAGCGCACAATCTGGAATTGGGAGAAACGTCCGCTCCAACGGGCATCCAGGTTGAACCCGAATCCATTCCATCGCCAGAGCGTGAGATTGCCTGAGTGGGTGGAGCGCTTGGCGCTGTAGCGCCCCTCCAGCGCCATGAGTTCTTGGATTCCATCGCGGTCAAAATCCGTCGCGGCGAGGTGGAACAGCGGGTCGGCCAAGGCCGAGCCTGCCCATACTTCGCGCCAGCCGCCGTCTCTCCAGCCAATCAGGATGAGATGACAGCTCGCGCCGGCCCCATCCTGGAAGCCGCTTAGGCGTCCGCCATGGGGCACATAACGGTCGATCGGCCAGGGAGCGTACGGCCGCCACACGAGCAGCGCGAGTTCGGGCTTGCCGTCGTGGTTCAGGTCGGTTATCAGCCCCTCGGCCACATTCCATGCTGCGGGGCTTTGCCAGACGATGCGATTGCCTGAGGTGACCCGGGCCAGACCGGCCATGAGCGACAGCCTATCCAGAGAACCATCGCCATCGAAATCGGCGGACATCGGCTGGGATAGCGGGGCGGCGGAAGCGGGAGCGTGTACCCACGCGAATCTTTCGCCGCGCAACTCCAACGCGGAGAGGTTGGCCGGGGAGAGAAGGCTGACGGCGAGCAGGCACAGCAACTCGGCCGGCGCACGCTTGGCGCGAGGCGGAGATTGGGGCGCCATGGGAGAAGTCGGGGCTGGCATTTGAGCGTTGAGCGATTATACGTCCGCTGAGCAAGCGGGTTTCGCACGAGCGCACGGCACCGGCGTGCGCTCACTGCGCCGGGTCAATACACCATCCAGCATGACGGATGGCCAAATCCGCCCGGTCGAGGCCGGTTGACTGCCTGAAGCGGGGAAGGAGGGATGTCTTTCTAAGGAGGGGTCGGGCCGCGTGGGCGTTCTGCCTCAGTTGCGGTGGGCAGCGCGCAACCCTGAGGAGACGCGCATTTCAGATCGCGCGTGCGCCGAATCCGTGCCCAAGCTGCCCGCACGCGGCTATCCGTAAGGCGTGTTGTTCCCCCTTCCAGATCGGCTCTCGATTGGATCTGACAGGTTGAGGTGGGGCAGGGCTACTGCGGGCACAAGGCCAGTTGCTCTTCTTCGATGACCATGACTGGAACGCCGCCCAGGTCCTGTATCGTGCCCTCGATCATTACGCAATCCCCTGGGTTCACTCCGCCGAATTCATAATTCCAGTTGTAGCCTACAATGAAGAAGGATTTCGGCTCACTGGCGAATTTGATGTAGTAGTTGCCGCGCCGGCCATAGCCCACCCGCACCCTGCCCCGCACGCACAGCGACCGGCCAATCTCCGCCTCGCCGATGGTGAGCGCATCGCGGCAGCCGAGCTGCATGGTGGCCACCGCCTGGGCCGTGGGCCACACACCCGTGGGCAGCGGCTGCATGAGGGACCAGCCTTCATACGGCCAGTTGATGAAGTTGGCGATTGCATCGCCACCGCCGGTCACCGGGATAAACCCGACGGCCAGCGCAAAATCCGCGGCGAGAAGCAGGCCGGCCAGCCCGGGGAAAAGGACCCGCGCCGCAGGCGCCTGGGCCACTCGATTGGACGCCTTCGCGGCAACGAACCACGAGGCCACTGGCACCAGGGACAGAAGGACCAGGCCCAAGGTGCCGAAGGCGGAGGGCCGCTTGGGGGCGGCGCGCGCTTCAGCTGCCCGCCGGGCGATCATCACTTTGAATAGCAGATAAAGCAGCAGCGTCACTCCGGCGACAACCCAATGTCCGGGGAAGGGGTTGAGGGTGTAGAGGAGGAGCAGCGGAAGGGCCAGATCCAGGAGCAGCAATGCCCCGAAGACGAGCAAGACCGCACCATGCGGTGCGCCCTTCGAGCGCTGCGGCGCCGGCTGCGAAAGGTCGTGCTGGCACAACGGGCAGTAAAGCGAATCCGCTTTGATCGTGCCGCCGCAGCTCGGGCAGACGATGGTCTTGGCCTCTTCCTCGACCGGCTCAGGTTCAAACAGATCGCGAAAGGCCTCGATCGCCCGTCGGTTTTGAGAGGGATGACTCAAGATGGCCTCGAAAAGATAATGTCCCGCGCGCCAGGGACGATGCCTTCATTGTACTCGTCCCTCAGCCGGCGGAAACTGGCAGTTCCGTTGCCGCCCCAAACGAGTGATGGTCTCCACGCCGGACCTGAGGGGGGCAGGCCCGGCAGAAGACCATCGTTGGGCATATTACAGCGCGACTCCCTGCAAGTCAAGCACTCGAAAGACCTCTTTCGGCAGGTCCTGTAACGGGTTGATAATGACGAACGTCCCGCGCGTACCTGGCTTGTGTGTGACGGTGCAATTTCCTTGCCGTAATGCCGCAAGCGCGATTCTCGAGAGGGCGGCCTGCTCGGCCGTCCGCCCGCCCGAAAGCCCCCGGCCGACCGTGGACCCCGCCCGGGATCATAAATGAAGGGAAGACCTAATTGAAGATTGGACTCGTGTTCCCTCAGACCGAATACGGGGACGATCCGGCCGCAGTGCGCGACTACGCGCAGACGGCCGAGGCACTCGGATACTCCCATCTACTAGCCTACGATCACATCCTGGGCGCCAACCCCGACAGGCCGGGCGGTTTTACTGGCCCCTACACTTATCGCACCCCATTCCTCGAACCGTTCGTTCTGTTCGCCTATATGGCCGCTCTCACTCGCAGCCTGGAGTTTTGCACGGCCATCCTGATTCTGCCCCAGCGTCAAACGGCGCTCGTGGCCAAACAGGCGGCGACCCTCGACCGCATGTGCCAAGGACGGCTTCGGCTGGGTGTGGGGCTGGGCTGGAATCCGGTTGAATATCACGCGCTGGGGAAAGACTTTCACACGCGCGGTCGCCGTCTTGAAGAGCAGGTGGAGTTGTTGCGGCGCCTGTGGACCGAGCCGCTGGTGACTTTTGAGGGACGCTGGGAGCGGGTGGACGATGCCGGGCTCAATCCCCTTCCCGTTCAGCAGCCGATCCCGCTTTGGTTTGGTGGCAGCGCCCCGCCGGTGATCAACCGGACGGCACGCCTGGCCGACGGATGGATCGCCCCAGGCCGCGAGCCGGCAGCCGCGAGGCCTCTCATTGAGAGGCTGCACGAGGCGCTTGCGGCATCGGGCCGCGCCAAGAGCGCCTTCGGCATCGAAGCGCGGATGCAATACGCCGAGCCCGATCCATCGCGCTGGATGTCAACGATCGACGCCTGGCAGAATCTAGGGGCCACCCACATCTCGCTTAACACGATGGGCTGCGGGCTAGAAAAGCCCAGCGACCACCTGGCCGCGTTACGCCACTTCGCTGAGGCGCTCGGGCTGAGCCCAGCAGGTGGTTGACCGCCGGCACACAGCCGGGTGAATTAGCCTTGGATCGGAGCGAGAAGAACCGCGGATCGAGGCGGAAGAGCGAACTCGGCAACCGGCTCACTCAGGGGGAGGATCCTGCCGCTCAATTCGTCGCGGCATGCGCGCGAAGAGGGCCATCCAACATCCGAACGCACCAGGTGCAGCGTGCGTTGTCCGTCGCCAAGATTGACCAGTAAGACCAAGGCTTTCTCGCCAAACTCGCGCACCAGCGCCAGGCACGACTCGGCCGGCTCCACAGTCAGCACGCGCAAGCTCCCCTCACGCAGCACGCGATGCTTCTTGCGCAGCGCAATCAGCCGCTGCACGTGGCGCCGCAAGTCAACATCCCAGTGCGCCGTATCCCACGGGAAGGCACGCCGATTGTCGGGATCCTTATCGCCCTCGAGCCCAATCTCGTCGCCGTAATACAGGCCCGGTGCACCGGGGAAGAAGAACTGCAGGGTGAAGGCCAACAGTTCGAGCGGACGGTCGCCGCGCAATACCGTACGCAGGCGCGGCACATCATGGGAGCCGAGCGTGACGTAGTGCGCCAGGTTGGCTTGGCCGGGGTAGGCGGCCAGGATCTCCATCAGCCGCGCGCCGAAAGCGACCGCGCCGAGCGTCTTCTTACCGAGCAGGTTGAGGCAGGCTTCGCGAAACGGATAGTGGATCAGCCCGTCAAAGACCGCCGGCCCGACCCACTGCGGGGCGACCTCCCAGATTTCCCCGACCAGGTACGCATCCGGGTTGGCACGCTTCACCCGTTCGCGGAATTCCCCCCAGAAACTCATATCATCGATCTCGTTGGGAACATCCAGGCGCCACCCGTCGATGCCCTGCTCGATCCAGTACGCCGCCACGTCGAGCAGGTAACGGCGGGTAGCCGGGTTCCGCACGTTGAATTTGGGCAGGCTCTTGAAGCGCCACCACGCCTGATAATTGTGCGCTTCACCCGGGCCGTAGGCATCCAGCGGGAAGCGCTGGATGTGGAACCATTCGCGGTAGGGTGAGTCGGCCTCGTTCTCGAGCGCGTCACTGAAGGCGAAAAACCCGCGTCCACAATGGTTGAACACGCCATCCAGAATCAGCCGCATACCGCGCCCGTGGGCGGCTTCCAGCAATTGACGGAAATCGCCCGCCGAACCCAGCTTCGGGTCGAAACGGAAGTAATCGGTTGTGTTGTAGCGATGGTTCGAGGGTGAAAGAAAGACCGGATTGAAATAGAGCGCGTTGACGCCCAGGTCGGCCAGGTAATCCAGATGGCCGGTCACACCGGCGAAATCGCCGCCCTGGAACCCGCGCAGCGTGGGTGCCGCCCCCCAGGGCAGCACGTTCGGAGGATCGAGTGCCGGATTGCCATTGGCGAACCGGTCGGGGAAGATCTGGTAGAAGACCGCCTCGCTGATCCAGGAAGGGGAGGTCATGCGCCTGTGGCCTCTTGCGCCTCCGGCGGCCAGCCGCCGATCCGCTTCAGCCCTCCGCGCAATAACCCCTGCTCGTGTTCCGAAAGGACCTGCAGGCGCAGGGTCAGCGTTTCCGCCTTGCCGGGCCCAAGGTCGAACTCGAAACGTTGAATCACCTCGACTGCCAGAAGCCCGGGAGTGAAGGCGGGCGGCTCAGACGAGGCGCGCGAGGCCCGGGATAGGATTGCCGTTCCGCTGAGCATGTTGTGTACGCCAGGCTGTGGGCCGCCGGCCACCACCGGCGCGAGCATATCGGGCGAGGCGGCCAGCAAGCGATGCCCGTCGGGCGCAATCTCCGATACGATCTCCAGCCGCACCCGGCGTGGCTCATGGTGCGCGTTGTGAAAGCGGTAGTTGACGCGCAACCCGTCGGGCGCTAGGCGTACGTTCTTGGTCATCTCCAGCCGGTAGCCGAAGAATCGCAAGAAGGTGACTCCTCCCTCTTCCAACCGAAAATCGAGTTCCGGATCGGCGGGCAGCACCGGTTGATCATCCAGCCGCACGAAGTCGTTCAGCGCGCGGCGGCGCACCGGGCGCCCAACCTGCTGAGGCGCGCCGGCTGGCAACGGCCAATAAGGAAGCAGCGGGCCGAGTTCCGCTGTGAGTCCATCGGGCAAGAATGACCCGCGCCGGCCGGGGGCGGTCTCCTGCTGAGGCAGGGGTTGGTCCCACGGGGGCAGTTCGCTCCAGGCTGGCAGGGAGGCAACCCCCTGCATGAGCGTCACGTCGGTGCGATAGCGGCCCTCAGGCACCGCCCACGGGTTGCCCACGTGTTGCGCCCCGTCGACCAGATCGAACCAGTACACGACCCGCCCGCCGAAGTGGCTGAGCACGATCAGGTGGCGGTGATCCTCGAGCAGGATCTCATCCTCACCGTCACCCGTGACGTCTTCGATCGAGGCGCGCGCCGGCGCGCCCGGTTGGCGCTGCCCCTCCGCAATCTCTGCCGCGCGAGCCAAAGCGAAGGTCGCAGCCACGCCTTCCCACTCCGGACGCCCCCGCCCGCCCTGCCCCGGCTGCCCAAAGCGATACTGATGCAGGCAGAATGTGCGAATGGCCGAACGGTACAAAGCGGCGCAGGCCTCCGGAAGAGACTCGGGTGGCGGCGCCGCCCAGCCGGGATCGGCCCAGGCCGACCCGATTGCGGTCAGCCGGTTGCGAACGGCGTTGTGCAAGCGGCGAAAATGGATGACCGTCGGCGAGCGGCGCATGTAGTCGGGCCAGTCGGCGAATGGTTGTGCCTCGTGCGCCGGTTCGAGAGCCGCTGCGCGATCGAGTGCCGCGCCCCATCCCTCCAGCGACCCCTCGATGAAGAGCGTCGGTTCGGCGAGGTTCTCGAGCCCGACGAGCTCGACGTCGGCGCGCCGCTCGAGCTGCGCCAGGACTTGGTCCATGCCTTCCCAATCGGCCCGCGGGTCAAGTCCATTCTGGTACGCCCATACTCCGAACGCGTCGGCGTCCAGCGCGAGCAGTGGCAGTAGCTCGCGGGTGCGCGGCAAGGCGGCAAGTTCGTCGAGCCCGCGCTCGAGCAGCTCCGGGCGGCGGTACCATGCCGCCCCACACAGACGCGCAGCCAACGACTCCTCGGCCCACAGCAGACCAAGCGCATGGTCGCCATGCCGTAGGCCGTAGACGAGGGGCAGCGCCACGCCGGCCTGGCGCAGCATGCGGCCCTCCACAATCGTGGCCACGTACCCGCTCGCCGCAAGAAGCGGCGCCATCATGGGCGAGAAGGCGCCTCCGGGGTTGGCAAAGACCGTGGGCGTCGCGCCGAACTCCTCCAGCATCAGCGCCCGGTGTAGCGCAAGCTGCTGAGCGTTGTCCCATCCGTCGCATGCGGACAGCAGATTGCCAGCGTAGGTGCTGCCCAGCAGTGTCAATTGCCCGGCCCGGACCCCAGCCCGCACGCTCTCCAGCGTTCCCGGGTCGAGCCAGTGCAGCGCGGGGAGGAGAGCCCCACCTAGACTGAGATTGAATTTGAGGTTGGGGTGGCGTCCCAGCACTTCAACGAGGCCGCGGTAGCCTCGCCGGCTGGCTGTGCCCGCGCGCTCGGCCAAGGGTTGGCTGAAGTGGAAACACACCGCCAGGCGAAGTGTCATTGCACGTGGTCAACGGGAGAAAGGAACAGAGTGGGGGTCATCCAATCGCGGCCCAAGCGACGAGATTATACCCGAGGGCTCAGGCGGGGCTCAGACCGATCGCCCTCTGCATCGGTTCAGCCCTCGTCCCCTAGTGGCCGGGGCGACTCTCGGAAGGGTAGAATGAACTCAGGGGAGACCGGGCCCTTTATGCAGACTCCAGCCGACACCTGGCATTTGATCCTCACCCCGCCTCTGCCGGGCGCAATGAACATGGCCATTGATGAGGCGCTGGTCGAGGCGGTTGAGGCGGGCACACACCCGCCGACGGTGCGCCTGTACGCGTGGTCACCGCCATGCCTTTCGCTCGGCCATGCGCAACCGGCGGCGGATGCCAACCCGGATGCGCTGCACCACCTGGGTTGGGATCTTGTGCGGCGAGCCACCGGCGGCCGGGCCATTCTTCACACCGACGAATTGACCTACGCCGTCGTGGCTCCCGAAACCCATCCGCTCATGATGGGCGGCGTGCTGCCCAGTTACCGCCGCCTTAGCCGCGGGTTGGCGGCCGGGCTGCGCGCGCTCGGCGCACAGGTGGAGGCGGATGCCGAATACCCCGCCGAACCCACGCTCGGGCCGGTGTGTTTTGAAGTGCCTTCCAACTACGAGATCACTAGCGGCGGGCGAAAGCTGATGGGCAGCGCCCAATGGCGCCGGCGCGGGGTCGTCTTGCAACATGGCTCGCTGCCGCTCACGGGCGATATCGCCCGCATCGTGCACGCCCTGCGTATCACCCACGGCACGCCGTCCGAGATCGAGGCCCGCGTCCGGGCCCGGGCCCTGACGCTGAACGAAGCCCTCGGCCGAGAAGTGGAATGGAGCGAGGCGGCGCGCGCGCTGGCCGATGGCTTCGCCGCGGCGCTCCCCATGCGTTTCATCGAGGCCGGCCTTGGCGAGGCAGAACGCCGCCGGGCGGAGGCCCTGGCCGTGGAAAAGTACGCACACTCGGCTTGGACCTACCGTCTATAGTCCATCAGCAGGCGGCGCGTCTTCTCCCCAGCCGCGTTTGCCTCGCGCCGGAATCCAATCGCGCGTAGCCAGAGTACACGCCCGCAAGAGGTCCCGCGGCAGTGCGGACGGCACGCCTCACGGGTTGACCGCATGCAGGCAGCATGAGCACGCGTGCGGTTATGGCCGAGTGATTTCAATCAGAGAGTTGACGAGCGTACGAGGCTGCTGCAGGCGCGCCGCTTACACTTCCTCGAACAGGGCGCCCGCCGTGTCTTCTACATCTCCGTCCTCGCCGGGCTCGACCGGGGGCAGCGCTTCGGCGGCACGCGCCGACACGCCGTGCGTGGAGGGAGCGAAATCGTCGCCGCCTCCCGAGAGGACGAGCAGCACGCTGGCCACGGTCTTGCCGGCGTTCCGCCAGCGGTGGGAAAGATGCGCGGCGAAGAGCAGGCTGTCGCCTGGGTCCAGCAAAAAGACCTCTTGCTCGACGATGTATTCGATTTGGCCGCGCAGGCAGAAGATGAACTCGTGACCGCTATGCACCATTGGATGCGGGCCGCTGGTGGCGCCCGTCTCGAGCGTCAGCAGGAAGGGCTGCACACGGCCGAGGAAAACGTCGCCGCCCAGGCCTTCCCACAGCCCGCGCGGGAAGGGAACGCGCAGGCGTTGATCGGCTTTGCAGAAGACGACCGGCACCTGGCGCGGCTCTTCGCGGAAGAAGGCCGTCACCGGGATGCGCAGTGCATCCGAGAGACGGTACAGCGTAGAAACGCTGGGGGAGGTCTTGCCGCGTTCAATCAGGCTCAACGCATTTGCCGACATACCCGCCGCGCGAGCCAGCGCGCGCAATGAGTAGGCTCGTTCGGCGCGCAACTTGCGCAGCCGTTCGCCCACATCGACCGAAACCGCTGCCGTCGTGGTCATGGTTTCCTCGTCCGGCGAGTGAACGGGATCGCTTCCCTTGCGGGCGAGCGCCCCCGCGGGCGTACACAGACTATCTTCCCCTGAGTGGTCATGTATCATTCCAGTATATCATGGATGGCGCCCCGGCTGCCTCGAGGTGACGCTTCGGCCTCTGGCAGGTATAGAACCCGGTGGCCGGCCTCATATTGGAAGAGATGCGGCCGGCCATCACCTGCGGCGGGGCAGTAAGGCCCACGCGTCACACCTTCAAGCGACAAGGTATCGGCCACAAGCCAGGGCCAAGGTGGGCTGCGATCAAGATCTTGAAGATTTCCCTTGGTGCGTCGAAAAGACATACGCAGCCTTGGCCGATTGCTTGTCCAACACTATCGCGAACGCGACTCGCCCACACCCAAGGCGCGCGATTCCGGTTTTCCCCTGTGATAGACTGAACCAATGTCCGCCCTCATTTCGCCGCAGGCTGCTTTGCCTCGCCGCTCAACGCTCTTCCTTGCCGCCATCCCAACGGCCTTGGTGGCCGCCTATGCCGTCTGGATACTCGCCGGCCGCTACGACCCCTTGGCCGAGGAGTATGTTTCCACCGGCCTGATGTTGCTGTTGTGCCTGGCAGCAACAATCCTAGGGCTGCGCGTGGTGCTGCAGCGCGACGGGCATCCGCGCCTGCGTCTCGGCTGGCTGCTCATCGTCGCGGCGCTGATTTCCTATGCGACGGCCGAGGCCATCTGGTTTGTTGAAGAAACGCTGAGCGGCTTGTCGCCCTTCCCCTCCTGGGCGGACCTTTTTTACCTGCTCTTCTATCCCCTGCTCATCGCCGGCGTGGCGTGCATGCCGTACGCTCCCGTCTCGCGCGTGCGGCGCATCGCGTTGTGGCTCGATCTGGGCATCGTCTTCTGCGTCGGCCTGATGTTCTTCTGGTTCTTCCTGCTCGAGCCGATCCAAACCAGCCACGCCGACGCTGCCACCGCGTTCCTGGCCATTGCCTACCCGCTGGCCGACTTGCTCCTCTTGGCCGCCCTGGTTTGGATGGTCGAACGGGATCTGGAGGCCGGCCGGCGCGGGATGCTGTTGCTCCTGGCGGGCAGCCTGCTGCTCTCGCTCCTTCCCGACAGTCTATTCGCCTACTTCGAGGTCCACGGCCTTGCGCACGAAGCGCCGCGCCTCAATCTCATCTGGTTGGTCTCGGTCTTGCTCATTGTTTTTGCGGCGGCCTGGCAGTCTCTCGTTCAACCGCGCCGGGCGGCTTGGAGCGAGGTGCGCCTAGGGCCGTTGGGTCGCTGGATGCGTTTTATCTTGCCCATCCTGGCCATCGGCATCGGGTATGGGCTTCTCGTCGCCATCGTGTACCGCATGCCTACGGCACCAGCCGGAGTCGTGGGCGTGGCCCAGCTCGGCCTCGCCCTGACGCTGCTGGTGATGGCGCGTCAGTTCCTGGCCATTCACGAGGCCACTCGCCTGTACGAGGTAGCACGTGGGCAGGCGATTCGCGATTCGCTGACAGGTGCCTTCAACCGGCGCTTCTTCGATGAAGTTCTCGATAGAGAGGTGGAGCACGCCCACCGTTACACGCAGCCGCTCTCGGTGATCGTTCTCGACCTCAACGGGTTCAAGGCATTCAACGACAAGTACGGGCATCCGGCGGGCGATGAAGTGCTGCGAGAGGTGGCCCATAGCCTCACGGGAAGCGTGCGGTCGGCCGACGTCGTCGCCCGCTACGGAGGCCGATGAATTCGGGCTTATTCTGCCTCAGGCCGATGCTCAGGCCGCGCAACGGGTGACCCAGCGGATCTGCACCGCAATCCACCTGGCGCAAGCTACGGTGCACGGCATTACGCTGAGTGCGGGAACGGCCACGCTTCGCGAGGGCATGACCGCGCGGGACCTGGTCGCGGAGGCAGACCGCGCCATGTACCTTCAGCGGGCCGAGCAGCGCGGCCAGGCCGTGGCTCGTCCCGCGGACCGGTAGCACACGCTCAAGGCACTTCGCCTCGCCCTCAGAGGTCAGCCCTTGATCTGGAAGAAGCACTACTGGATGCCACCTGAGCACGGCACGTGGTTCATGTGGATCGGCCCCTGCTCACAGGAATGCTGGCTGCCCGTCGTGTCAACCTTGACCTGATCGGGTTCACCGTGCTTCTCCTCTCCGCCTTCCTGGCGCGACAGCCCATGATGATCGTCTTCAAGGCCCTGGTCGGGCGACGTTCGCGCGCCGATGTACGCCCAGCCAGTGTGGTGATGGCAACCTTAGGCGGGCTGGCTATTGCGCTGCTGGTATTGATGCTGGCGCGTGGCCATGCCTACCTGGCATGGCTAGGGTTGGCGGCGCTGCCAGTTTTGGCCTGGCAGCTTTCGCTGGTGGCGAAGCGAGAGGAACGCCAGATGGGGATTAAGCTCGTGGGCGCGGGCGTGCTCGCGCTTGCGGCGCCGGCGGCCTATTGGGTGGCGCTGGGGGAGGCGCGCACCGCGGGCTGGGGGCTCTGGGCGCTTGCATGGCTGTACGCTGCAGCGTCGATTGTCTGCATCTATCTGCGGCTCGACCAGCGGCGCTGGAGCGAGTGGCCTCCCCGCTGCGAACGCCTGCGCCGCGGCGCGCGGGTGTTGCTGTACGCAGTTGTCAACCTGATTGTCGTCGTCGCGCTGACCGCGTTGCGCTGGGTCCCGCCGAGGGCCTGGGTCGGTTTTGCACCTGCGGTGCCGCACATTGCGCTGGGCGTCATGACGCCCGCGGTGGGTGCGCGCCCGGCACGCATCGGCCTCGAGCAGGCGGGGGCAACCCTGATCTTCAGCACGCTGCTCGGTGTAAGCTACTGGCCGGTGTTGGGCGTTTAGGGCAGTGGGCAGGGCCCGTTGTTGCCCGCCCCTGCGGTGTTGAGGGGCCTGCCCTGGTGGTGTTCAGGGGCCCGCCCCTGCGGTGTTGAGGGGCCCGCCCCGGTGGCGTTCAGGGGCGAAGCAACCTGGGAGACTATCTAGAGCATCAGAACTCCAGGACTGCCTCGTCGCGCTGGGTGCTCCTCGGAATGTCCGCGGTGGATGCGGGGGGCACGCCATGGAGCGCCCCAACAAAGACTACGATGCACTCATACTTCCGAGTACAAGGCGATTTTCGCAATGACAGATAAAAAGGGCAGCCGCCCGCGCCGTAACTCATGAAGCCCGTCTGCGTCTAATCACTGCCGCTCTCATGTCCGGCTTGAAAGACGCAATCCAGCCCAGATATTCACAGGAGCTAGCGACTGATGCAGATGATCATCGATTTTCCGGGAGGCGCACGCGTCGACGCACACTTCGGGACATACACCGTCCCCACTGATCAGCCGCCGCAGGGCGGCGGCGTGGCCTCGGCGCCCACGCCCTTCGCCACCTTCCTGGCGTCCGTCGGCACGTGTGCCGGAATCTATGTGCTCGGGTTCTGCCGCCAGCGGGGTGTGCCCACCGAGGGCATGCGCATCCTTCAAGAGCCCGTCTACGACCCGCAGACCGGCATGGTCACCTCCATCCATCTCGACATTCAACTCCCCAAGGATTTCCCCGAGAAATACCGGTCGGCCGTTATACGCGCGGCCGAGCAGTGCTTGGTGAAAAAGCATTTCGAGGCGCCACCGAAGTTCGAGATCGCTACTTCGACCGTGGCCGGGTAGCCGCTTTCGCTAGTCGATGGGGGCGGGCCCATAAGATGAGAAACCCATGCGCAACTCGGCACGCAGCCAGGGCGTACACCTCCTGGCCTAGCTAGTCCGGGCTCGCAGGCCCGGCCAGCGTGCGGACGTCTTCCCAGGCCAGCACCCGACATCTGCGCCACAAAGCCTCGTCGCGGATTCGGCCGACGAAATCCAGCCACGTCTTCTGTAGCGCCGGCCAGCGGCCACGCGGGACGATTGCCCACACGTGCAGCGTGCACAAACGTTGCTGAGCAAGCCAACGCCCAAGCAACAATGTGCGCGCAAGTTGGTAATGCGTCGCGCAGGGCGGCGCGGCGCCCTCCGGCCTCGGACGATCTCCAAAATCCAGCAACGCCGAGAAACGGCTCGGTTCGATCTCCCAATAGCGGCAGGTCGCCGCAATTCCGCTCGGGTCGGGATTGATCTCCGGGCAGCGGCCGCGGGCGAAGCGCCCGCAGCGGCCGAAGCCGCTGAGGTGCTTGGCCTCCACCAGCACCAGGTTGTGTGCGCCGGCCAGGAAGAGGTCGACCTGCGTAGGATGACCTTTCCCGTCTACCGCTGCGAGCGCTCGATCCAGGTCGGGCAACCGCTCGCCGGTGAGGGCGTGGCCCCAGAAGAACGGATGCAGCGCGTCCTCCTCCCGTTCGAGCGCGGGTGTGCCCCACATTGGCTGCAGGCCGAGGAGCTGTGCGAGCGAAAGGCTCGGCCGGGCCAGCGGGTAGATCAAGTTCCACAACACGGCGTTCTCGGAGGCGGGTCGGCGCAGATTATCGAGCACGTTCTCAGGCAGAACGCCAAAGACCGGCTCCATCGTTCCGTTGAGTATGCGGGCTATTTGTCGCGTACGCTTGGGCATTGTCCGCTCAAATCTTTTCGCAGGTGCCGGCGCAGCCTCTCCCGCCATCCGGGCGCGATGTCCGTCGAATTCTCGATCATAGGCCGAGCTGAGCCAGCGTAACCCAACTCGCGATCGGCGACATCCCCTGCCCCCCCACGCCGGCCCGCATTGACACACAGCGGGCCGGCCGATATTATCGCCGCATGCCTATTCGCTTGTGGCGCACGGCCTCTCGCGCATTCAACCTCGCGGCCGCGCTGACCGTGCTGGCTGTATTGGCCGGCGGCGCAACCTGGTTCCCGCGTTCAATCCCCGATCGCGCCGCGTTCCTCGTTGCCGGCGACCAATTCGATTTCTCTCGTTGGACGCTGGAGGCATTGGGCCTCAAGTTCACCCAAGCGGCGCTCGCCCCGCAGGATTATCTTCCTCCGGCCGAGCGCACGCAGCTGGTCGAGGAATACATCACCTTGGAGGGGCAAGCCGAGCAACTGCAGGAGGCGGTGCGCGAAATCTTCGCCGACCCCGCCGTGGCCGAGCCGTTGGCCGCGAGCGCCGCGCAGCGCGAGAACCTCTCCCGGGTGCAGGCGAGGCAGACCGCACTCCGTCCGCACGTGGAGGCCATACTCGAGGAACAGGTGGCCTCGCTCATCACCGAAGAGGGGTTCGCTTTGGGCGGTCAGGTACTACCGCCGGTGTCGTTCCATTTCAGTGCCATTCCGCTCGCCCTGATCCTTTCTCCGCGTCAGGTGATTCGCCAAGAAGCCAGCATCCAGATGAACCCGGACCTACCGCTCGAGCAGCAAATCGCCCTTGAGCAGAAGGTCGAACCCCGCTTGGGCCTCTCAGCGCTAGTCGTCCCGCTCGGCGGAATCGGCACCTACCCGACGATGATTCAGGAAACGACGAGCCTCAATTGGATTATTGACACGATTGCCCACGAGTGGACCCACAACTACCTGTCCTTTCGCCCGCTCGGTGCAAACTACGACCTCACCCCGGAAGCTCGGACGATGAACGAGACCGTGGCTTCGATCGTGGGACGCGAGATCGGCGCGCGGGTGATCGCCCGCTTCTACCCCGCTCGGGTTCCCCCGCCGGCGCCGCCGACCGCCACGCCGGGCGTCACACCTCCAGCCGCGCCGGTGTTCGATTTTCGTGCGGCGATGCGCGAAACACGCGTGACCGTGGACAGCCTGCTCCAAGAGGGCCAGGTAACACAGGCCGAGAGCTACATGGAAGAGCGCCGGCGCATGTTCGTTGAACACGGATACACAATCCGCCGGCTGAACCAAGCCTACTTCGCATTCTATGGCGCTTATGCCGACCAACCCGGCGAACGCGGCGAAGATCCCGTCGGTCCGGCCGTCGAGCAGCTGCGCGCACTCAGCCCAAGCCTGGGCGGGTTTCTGCGCTGGGTGGCCGGGATGACAAGCTATGCCGAGCTGCGTGAGCAGCTCTCCAGGGAGCACGCCTCGGCCCGCTAGCCATCGCCGCGTTCTCCCCAGAAGCGAGCCGCGACCTCCGCCACGATTCACTGGCTGGCGCCTTCGCCGCGCTATACTATGGACTGAGGACGCGATGGACCTGGTCTTCTACCCTGGCACCCGACCGACCCAGCCCGAACCCTTGGCCGTCTTCCTGCCGCCGTTTTCACACGGCGTGGCGGGTGAATTCCTGCGCAGGTACGCCGGCGACCGGCGTATCGTGGTCGATCCCTTCGGGCAATCGCCCGCATTGGCGATTGAGCTGGCTCGCGAGGGAGCCTGCTTGCTGGTAGGCTGCCTCAACCCCGTTGTGCGCTCGCTCATCCAACTTCAGGCCCAACCGCCATCGTCGGAGGCGATGCGCAGCACTTTGGCCAAGCTGGCCTCAGCCCGCCGCCCCAGCTCTGGTCCGGCGGGTGCATTTCGCCCCACACAGTCCGGCGCTCGGCCCACAGAGCGGCTCGAGGATCACCTGCGTGAGTTGTACCTGGTGACGTGCAGTGCGTGTCACAAGCCGACGGAGGCTGAGGCTTTCGTTTGGAGCCGCGAGACAGGGCGAGAGGCGGCTGCGCCGGAGGCCTCCACCCGCGACCGGCTGCTCTCGCGCATTTACACGTGCAGCCAATGCGGCCACGAAGCGGAAGAACCGGCCACGCCCCAGGATGAAGAGGTCGTCCGCCCCTACCTGGGCCGCGGCATCTATTACCACCTGGCTCTTGAACGCCTGGCGCCGCCGGGGGATGCAGACCGAGTCCACGCCGAAGAGGCGCTCGAAGTGTACCCGCTGCGTGCGTTGTATGCCTTGTTCTCTGTTCTCGTGCGGGTGGAGAGCTTGGATCTGAGCGAAGAGGAGCGGCGCGCGGCTGAGGCTCTGCTAATCACCGCCTTGGATGAGGCGCACATCTTGCGCGGCTACGCACCGCACATCCGCCAACGCCCGCGCTCACTGCAGGCGCCGGCTCGCTACAAGGAAGTCAACGTTTGGCTGACGCTGCAACATGCAATGACGGCGTGGAGTGCAGAGCGTACGCCGGTGGCAGTGCGCGCGTGGCACCCGGGCGATGCCCTCGAGCCTCACACGATCAGCCTGTTCGCCGGGTCGGCCCGCGAGCTGGCTGGCGAACTTGAGGCGGTGGGGGCCGAATGCGTGATCACGGCTTTGCCTCGCCCCAATCAGGCTCTATGGACTCTCTCGGCGGCATGGGCCGGCTGGCTGTGGGGTGCGGCGGCAGTAGCGCCTCTGCGCGGCGTCTTGCATCGCCGGCGGTACGACTGGGCCTGGCACGCCAATGCCCTGCTGGCCTCCGCCGAGAGTCTTTCGCCCCACCTCGCCTCGGGGGTCCCCTTCGTCGGCCTGCTGGGCGAATCGGAGCCGGGCTTCCTGGCAGCCGCGTTGTGGTCGTTCGACCGCGCGGGCTTTCAGCTCGAGGGTCGCGCGCTGCGGGCAGATACCGACACGGCGCAGATCGTGTGGCGGGCTGCCGGCCGGCGAGAACTCCTGGGCCCGGCGCCCGAGTTGGCCGGCCTTGACGCGGCGCGTCAGGTTGCCCGGCAGGCCGCCTACCAGATCATCCTCGACCGCTCGGAACCCACCGCCTGGGAGATCATTCACGCGGCCGCCTGGTCGCAAGCCGCCTTGGGGCACCTGTTCCCCTCGCCCTCCGGGGAGGCTGAATCCGAATTCACACACTGCCTGGCCGCGGTGAACGAGGCCGCCGAGGCCCACCCCCAAGTGGCGGCTGCCAAAGGGGAAGAGAGCGACCTGGGTTCCACTTGGTGGATGCACGACCCGGGGGCTGCTTCCATTCCGCTCGCCGATCGTGTCGAGGCAGAAATTGCGCGCTTGCTGGCCGAGCAAGGACCTTCCACGTATGAGAAGCTCGACCGCCTGGTGTGTGAGACCTTTCCCGGGCTGCTCACGCCCGAGGCGCGCCTGGTGCGGGCCTGCTTGCGATCGTATGGCCAGGAGGACGAGTCGCAGCTACTGTGGAGCCTGCGCCCCGAGGATCTGGCCGAGCGTCGGGCGGCCGACCTCGAATCGGTCCGCACTGCGCTTATCCGATTGGGCGAGCGTTTTGGATTCCGCCTCTCCGGGGTCAATCCCCTCGAATTCCACGATGCCGACGATGCGCCGGCGATTCGTTTCTTCCTCATTACCTCCGCAGCGTTCGGGCGCTACCTGCTCGACCCGCGCCTCGATCCATCCCACGCCTGGGTGGTCCTGCCGGGCGGGCGCGTCTCGCTGGTGGAATACAAGATGCGCCGCAACTGGCTGCTGCGGCAAGCCGTGGACAATGGGTGGCGCTTCCTCAAGTTCCGCCACGTCCGGCGCATGCTGGATGATGCACTGCTCACGCGTGAATCGCTCGAAGAGCGTCTCGGGCTCGACCCGCTCGGCAACCCGGGGGATCAGATTGCGTTCCTCTAACCAACTGCGAAGAACGTTGTCTGACAGGCGAAGCCCTCCGTGACCGACCCGCTGCGATGGCTGGCGATCGGGCTCGCGGGTTACCTGATCGGCTCGCTGCCCTTCGCAGTGTGGGTGGGCAGAGTCGCCGCGCGCAAGGACATTCGCGAGGGAGGCTCGGGCCACGCGGGGGCCACCAACGTGATGCGCCAAGCCGGGTGGCTGGCCGGGTTGGTGACATTGGCATTGGACGGAAGCAAAGGTGTGCTGGCAGTGCTGCTCGCGCGCTGGGCCGGCGGCCCTTGGGCCATCCCCCTCGCAGCGGGGATGGCTGTGGCCGGCCATTGCTGGCCCGTGCTGGCGGGGTTCCGCGGCGGGATGGGCATGGCCACTGCGGCCGGCGCCGTGCTCGCGGCACATCCACTCTCATTGGCAATGGCCGTCGGCGTGGGGGCCGCCTGCAACCTTGGGCTGCGCCACACCGCGCGCGCCAACTTGCTCACCGGGCTTCTGATCGGCCCGATCCTGGTTGTGGCAGGCGCGTCCTCGCTGGCTGCCCAGACCGCCATCGCCACTGGGGCAGTTGTCGCACTTCGCGGTCTCTCCGATTGGGATCGCGTCTACCGCGAGTTATGGCTCGACCGCGATCCTCCTATCCCGCGGCAGGGATAGGCCACCAGCCGCCTGCGGTTGAACGCCGCTCGCGCAGCTCTCCCGAGCGAAGAATCTCGAGAATCCGCCTTCTCCAAGGCTAAAGCCAGTCCCAATTGACGAGCGGGAAATATTCGGATATGATATATCGCGTTACTGGTGGAGGATCCTTCGAGAGGAGGTCTTGATGGATATGGAAACTCAAGCGGAGGCGATCGTTCTCACGCCGACCGCCGTGGAAGCCGTTCGAGGCGAGCTGAGTAAGCACGCAATGGAAGGCAAGGCCCTGCGCTTGTTCGTCGACCCGGGCGGCTGCAGCGGCTACCGCTACGGGATGTCGCCAGCCACCCAAGAGCGCGAGACCGACCGCAAGTTCGATTACGAGGGCGGCGTGCGCATCGTGATCGATCCGGAGTCGTACAGCTTCATGCAGGGCTCAACGATCGATTTCGTCAGCGACAGCCTGGGTGGCGATTTCCACATCTCCAACCCGAATGCGGTGTGGACCTGCGGCTGCGGCAAGTCCTTCCGCACAGCGGATTCAACTCACGAGGCACATGCAACCGGAGAATGCGGCTGCGGTTAGCCCTCACAATTCACCCGCGAGAATCGACAGGGGCCGGAAATCCGGCCCCTGTTTGTTTCGATTAACCTCTCCCGCATGGCTCAAGGCGTGGACACTGTTGCGGGCGTGGCCAAGGCCGAGATCAGATACCACTGCGAGAGAGAGGTCAGCCGGTCACTGGCGTCGACCAGCGGGCCCAGGCGGACACCGTTCAGGCGCACGTCGAGCGCATAAGAATAGGTCGGGTACCACAGCACTAGCGCAGGCACTTGGTAGTTGAAGCGGTACTGAAACGAGCGATACAGCTTCGCCCGGTTGGCGGGGTTGGGCTCTGTGCGCGCGATCTCGAGCACCTCGCTGATCGATCGGTCGTCGAGCTGGGAGTAGTTCTGACCGCTCGAAATCTGCGTCTGGTGCCAGAAGGTGTAGGGGTCGGGGTCGGGGAAGCGCGCCAAGCTGAGATCCGCCAACACAGCCTGATAGGAGCGAGGCGCCAGGTAATCGCTGACGAGCGAGCCCGCGGGCACGGCCAGCAGATCCACTTGCACGCCCACCTCCGCCCACATCGTCTGCAGCATCTGCGCCGTTCGAGTGTGGACCGCGTCGTCCGGGTGGGCGAGGCTGAATCGAAGAGGGGTTTCCCCTTTCGTGCGCACGTAAGAGGCATCGCCCGCAGTCGCCCCGGTGGGCAGCTTCCAGCCCGCAGTCTCCAGCATGCGTTCAGCCTGAAGCGGGTCGTACGCCTCGGGTGTAATGGCCGGGTCGGCCGCCCACGAACCGGGCAGGAGCGGCCCAGCAGCCAGCACCGCTTGCCCGAAGAGGACCGAGTCGACAATCCGCTGGCGATTGACCGCCAGAAGCAGTGCGCGCCGCACTTCGCGCGAGGCAAAGAACGGGACTTCCTCATTCTTGAGATTGAAGAACACCAGGGCCATTCTCGGTTCGCGAGCAGAGAACATCTGCAGCATCGAGAGGCGCAGCGCAGGTTCCACGAGCGGGGGCGTCAATCCGCCCAGCCCCATGACCTGGCCTGCCTCCAGCGCTCCAAAAGCTGCCTCAACGCTCGGGAAGTACCGGAATTCGACTTCCTCGAGATAGGCCTTGGGGCCGTAGTGGTTCTTGTATGGCTTGAGGACAAGCCCGGTGATCCTGTCTTGCTCGACCAGCAGATGGTCGAGGCGGAAGGGGCCGCTTCCGACGGGAGATACGTTGAAGGTCTGGCCTGCCAGATCGGCCGCCGAAACATCGCGGAGTAGATGCTCGGGCAGGAGGCCCTGCGAAAGGAAATCCAAGAAAGGTGCGAATGGCTCGGGCAAGGTGAATACGACGGTGCGGTCATCAAGGGCCGCGACTTTGACCGATCGCCATAGGCGCGCGAGGTCCGGCGGGCCGGGATAATTCTTGTCTTGGAGCACACCGTATGTGTACAAGACGTCGCGTGAGGTGATAGGCTCCCCGTCGTGCCAAGTCACATCCGGCCGCAAGACGACGGTGTAAGAGAGACCGTCATCACCGATGACCCAGCCCTCCGCCAGATCGGGGATCGGCGCACCCGTTGAGTCGAACCCCACCAGCCCGGAGAAGATCAGCCGATCCACATCCCGGTCGGGCTGGTTGTAACTGTCGAGCACTGGATTGAGTCGCTGCAGGCTGCCGACCAAGGCCTCGCGGTAAGTGCCCCCGCGCGCGGCCTGCACTGCCGGCGTATTCGGCCGCAAGACAGGGCCCTTGACGGCCAGCAGCAATAGGAGGATGGCCACCACGCCTGCCACGGCGACCAGGATTTGCCAGCGGAACCTTTTCATTCGTGTGTGGGAGCGGAGGCGGAACCACGCGAAGGGCGAGCCGCTGCGAAGACTGCCGGCCGCGGCGGCCGCCCGAGGTTGAGGACTATCCGACCACCATGACGTTGATGAGCGCCATGGCAAAAAACAAAACGCTCAACACGATGGTGATATTGAAGAGAGTCTTCTCGACACCGCGCCGGGCGCGGAAGACGCCACCTGCCTCACCGCCCATGAGCCCGCCCAGGCCGGCCTCTTTACTTTGCAGGACGATCGCCACAATCAGTGCGGCGCCCAGCACGATTTGTGCCAAATTCAGATACGTTGCCACGCTGCCTCCTCACACGCGCGACTGCGCGAGTGCGCATTATATCAGAACGCATCAACCGAAGATGGTCCGACCTCGCCCCGGCGTACGAGGCGCGCCGAGCACCGCTCGCGCTCACCGCGGGTCAGGCCTCGTGCAGCGCCTCGCCCACCCCATCCACGAACAACGTGCGCGGCGCCTCGGCTGGAACCAAGACGTTCAATGCCCGCGGCCAGACTTCGATTTCAACCGGGAAGCGCCCCTGGCGTGGCTCCCCATCCAGTTGGATGCCGGCCGGAGAATTCGCCTGCAAGGTCAATTTGTGGAATCCAATGCGCTGGATGTTCGGGTCGCTCACATGGCGGCCGGTGAACAGCGTCCAGGCGCGCTGGAGAGTCTCGGGGAAGGAACGTCCTCCGAAAAGCCACAGATCGAGCCAGCCGTCATCGACCCGTGCCTCGGGCGCGAGTTGGAACAATCCTCCTCCATAGGCATGGATGTTCGTAACCACCGCCAGCAAGTAGTGCCCTCGGATTTCGCGGCTCTCCGTGCGCACGGTAAGGTCGACGCCATGCCAGTCCAAGGCCGACCAGACCGCCGTGGCAAAATAGCTGCCCATCGAGAACTGCCTGTGCCACCGCCGCACCGGTTCTTTGCGGCGAACCACAATCGCGTCCAGCCCGATGCCGGCCCACAGCAAGAACACTTCTCCGTTGCAGCGGCCGACATCGATGCGATGAATCCGACCGTGGACCAAAGCACCCGCCGCACGATCGAGAGCCAGCCAGTCGAACCAAGCCAGCCGGGGCAGGTGCAGTTCCTGGGCCCACACATTGGCCGCGCCTGAGGGCAGTACCGCCAATGCGGTCTGGCTTCCAGCGACGCCGGCCGCCACCTGCCCCGCGGTGCCGTCGCCCCCCGCCGCGACGACCACCCGATAGCCTTCGCGCGCCGCGGCCAGCGCGAGTTCAGCGACGTTCTCCGGCGCCGTCACGCTGTGGATCTCGGTCCGCCAACCGTGACGTTCGAAGATACGCGCCGCTCGCGCTACCAGCCGGTACGATGGGAAACGCCCTGCCAGTGGGTTGTGCAAGAACATCGCGCGAATAGCCATCTCACCTCATCCCCGGGCATTATACATGTCCGTCGGTGGCCAGCTTCGCCGGCAGACATTATTGATAGAATCGTCGGCATCATGAACGGCCTGCCGACCCTCAACAATCGATACCGCCTGGTCGAACCGCTCGGCAGCGGCGCCGTGGCCAACATTTATCGCGCGGATGATTTGACCCTCGGACGCCAGGTGGCTATCAAACTGCTCAAGTATGAATACACGCGCGATCCCGCGTTTCGGCGCCGCTTCTTGCACGAGGCCCAGGCGCTGGCTCATCTCGATCACCCAAACCTGGTGCGGTTGTACGACTTCGGCCTTGAGAACGATCAGTATTACATGGTCATGGAACTGGTGGAGGGCTCGGACCTCAAGACCTACATCGCGCGGCGTGGCCGTTTGCCACCCCAGGAGGCCGTTTGGATCGCGCTGCTGCTGGCGGAGGGGCTCGGCCTGGCGCACCGCGCCGGGCTGGTTCACTGCGATGTCAAGCCGCAGAACATCTTGCTGCGCGCCGACCTGCAACCCAAACTGACCGACTTCGGCATCGCGCGTTCAGTGCTGGCCGGCGGCGAGGACGACGAGGAGCCGTGGGGCACCCCGCAGTATTTCTCTCCCGAGCAGGCGCGCGGGGAGGCTCTCAGCCCGGCCAGCGATGTGTACTCGCTGGGGGTGGTGCTGTTCGAATTGGTCACCGGCCATCTCCCCTTCCACGGCAAAGACCCGCGAGCGCTTGCACTGCAACATGTGTCGAGCCCGCCCCCCGCCCCGCGCAGCCTTGCACCCGCCGTCCCGGCCGAGGTGGAGGCCGTCATTCTGCGCATGATGGCGAAGGATGCACGCGAGCGGTTTAGGAATGGGGAGCAAGCGGCACGTTTCCTGCGCGGGCTGCTACAACAATCCGCCCCTGGCACCGCTCGATTGGCCGGGGCGGGCGGCATTGAGCCGCTCCTTGAGAATCGCCCAGCCTCAGGGATAGATTGGCTGGCCGTTGGCCTCGCGTTTCTTGCGTTGATTGCGGTCGGCGGGCTGGTCCCCCTGACAATGTGGGTCTATCTGCTGTACTTCGCTTCACCCACCTGATCCCTCGCGACGTCGGGCATTCGACTCTCATGGCGTTGGCGGCCGAGGCCCACGCCGAACCGCGAACTTCTATCCCGTGTTGGCCACGCGCGCCGGGCCCTTATCCCGCCAGGCTGGGTGCGTGGCCGGCTCTTGCAGCCGGAGGCCCGGGCAGATGGGAGTACTGCTTCCCTAAGCTGACGAGGCGCTCGGGGCTATGTTTTTGGGCGCAGCGCACGAGGAGTTGCCTTCACAAGCTGCTGGATCGCGCTGTGTGAGAACGGTATGAGTCCCAGGGCATCATACGTTTTGCAGATACCCCTCTGGTATAATCGGAGCGAAACTATCCGTTGAACGGAGTCCGGGGGTGGATTCCCCTCCGGGAGGTATTCGTGGATTCGTCGCGCACACGTAACCTGATCACGATTTTCATAGTTCTGGTGGCCATGGGCGTGCTGGTCTATCAGCAATACCAGGCCTCCAATGCGCGCACAGAGGTCATCCAGATCAACCAGCTTGCGGCCGATTTGCGGGCGGGCAAGGTCAAGCAGATCGTGGTCAACGAGAACGACCTGGCCGTCACATACGTCGGTGGTCAAGAGGCCAAGTCGCGCAAAGAACCCGATTCGAGCCTGGCCATCCAGCTCGAGGCTTATGGCGTGACCAGCGCAGATCTTGACCCGAGCAAGGTCAACATCGAGGTGCGCCAGCCCAGCGACTGGGGCATGGTGCTCAACTTGGCCACCTACCTCCTGCCCGTGCTGGTCTTCGGCGGCCTGATCTACTTCATGCTGCGCCAAGCCCAGGGCACCAACAATCAGGCCATCTCCTTCGGCAAGAGCCGCGCGCGAATGTTCACCGGCGATCAGCCGACAGTGACCTTCGACGACGTGGCCGGTGTGGAAGAGGCCAAGGAAGAGCTGCGCGAGGTGGTCGAGTTCCTCAAAGAGCCCGAGAAGTTCATCTCGCTCGGCGCGCGCATTCCCAAGGGTGTGCTGCTGGTAGGCTCGCCGGGGACGGGCAAGACCCTCATGGCCAAGGCAGTCTCGGGCGAAGCCGGGGTGCCGTTCTTCTCCATCTCCGGTTCCGAATTCGTGGAAATGTTCGTGGGTGTCGGCGCCAGCCGGGTGCGCGACCTGTTCGACCAGGCCAAACGTCACTCGCCGTGCATTGTCTTCGTCGACGAGATCGACGCCGTGGGCCGCCAACGCGGCACCGGCCTGGGCGGAAGCCACGACGAGCGCGAGCAAACCCTCAACCAGATTCTGGTTGAGATGGACGGCTTCGATACCGACACCAACGTCATCGTGGTGGCCGCCACCAACCGCCCCGACATCCTCGACCCGGCGCTCATGCGCCCGGGCCGCTTCGACCGGCGGGTGGTGCTCGACCGTCCCGACATGCGCGGGCGGGAGGCCATCCTCAAGGTACATGTGCGCGGCAAGCCGTTGGCGAGCGATGTCAACCTGACCACGCTGGCCAAGTCCACGCCCGGGTTTGTGGGTGCCGATATCGAGAACATGGTCAACGAAGCGGCCATACTGGCCGCCCGCCGCGACAAGAAGTCGATCACCATGTCGGAGATGGAAGAAGCCATCGAGCGCGTCATCGCCGGGCCGGAGCGCAAGAGCCGCCTGATCAGCGAGGAAGAGAAACGAATCATCGCGTACCACGAGGCCGGCCACGCGGTGGTCATGCAGGCTATCTCCGAGTGCGATCCGGTGCACAAAGTTTCGATTATTGCCCGCGGAATCGCCGGCGGCTACACGCTGGCCCTGCCCGAGGAAGACCGCACACTGCATTCGCGCAACAAATTCAAGGCCGACCTCTCAGGCCTCCTGGGCGGCCGCGCCTCGGAGGACTTGGTGTTCAACGACGTCACGACCGGCGCTTCCGACGACATGGAGCGCGCCACGAAACTCGCGCGCAACATGGTCACGCGCTGGGGCATGAGTGAGCGCCTGGGGCCGATGGTCTACGGCCAAAAAGACGAGTTGGTGTTCCTGGGCCGCGAGATCGGCGAGCAGCGCGACTATTCCGACCAGGTGGCGCAGGAGATCGACCAGGAAGTGCGCACGTTGGTGCACGACTCATATGACCGCGCGAAAAGCATCCTGCGCCAATACCGCGAGAAGCTGGATGCCGTGGCGCAGCGGTTGATCGAAGTGGAAACGCTGGACGAGGTGGAGTTCTCGAAACTCTTCCCCTCGCCACATGCCTCGCGCACCAGCACGCCCGTGCCGAAGGTGGTCACCCTGCCGGCCGGCGCAACCAGCTAGACCGTTTTCCAAACGTATGCGATTCTGGGGAACAAAGAGCGCCGGATGCGATCCGGCGCTCTTTTCATCCACCCCTCGTCTGCGATCCGGCTATTTGGCCGGCGATTTCTCCTTGTGCTCACGCACCAACTCGCGGCGCAGGATCTTGCCCACGGTCGTCTTGGGCAGGGGCTCCGAACGGAATTCGATGCTCGAGGGGATCTTGAACTTGGCCAGCTTGTCGGCGCACCACGCCTTCAATTCGTCCTCGCTAGCGCTCTGCCCCGGCTTGAACACCACCCACGCCTTCACCGTTTCTCCACGATAGGCATCCGGGATGCCGGCCGCCGCCACCTCGAGCACCTTGGGATGGCCAGAAAGCACCTCTTCCACCTCCCGCGGCCACACCTGGTACCCGCCGACCTTGATCAGTTCCTTCTTGCGGTCCACGATGTAGAAGTAACCCTCGTCATCCATGCGGGCGATGTCGCCCGTGAACAGCCAGCCGTCGCGCAGCGTATTGGCTGTCTCGGTGGGCATGTTGTGATAGCCCTTCATCAACATCGGCCCGCGAATCGAGAGCTCGCCCACTTCGCCCACCGGCAGCACGGTCACCCCGTCATCCAGGCTGACGATGCGCGCATCCACGCCCGGCAACGGAAGGCCGATCGAGCCGGTGACATTGCGTCCTTTCAACGGGTTGACGTGCGTGGCGGTGGGGGCCTCCGACAGGCCATAACCCTCCACTAGCTTGCCGCCGGAGAGGCGCTCGAAGGTCTCCTTGGTCTCGCGCATCAAGGGAGCCGATCCGGAGACGCAGGCGCGGATCGAGTCCATCTTGTACTTGCCCGCGCGTACATCCGGGTGGTTGTTGATGGCGTTGTACAGCGTCGGCACACCCGGGAAAATCGTCGGGCGGTACTTCTGAATCGATCCCAGCAGATCGTGCAGGTCGCGCGGGTTGGGGACCATGACCATCGGCATGGCGCCGGCAACCGCCACGCTCATGCCCGCCACCATCCCATAGACATGGAAGAGCGGGATGGCCATCAGCATCAGTTCCTGCCCCTCACGCAAATCGGGCATCCACGCGCGGATGGCGAGCGTGTCGGAGAGCAGCGCCATATGGGTCGAGACGGCCGCCTTCGACACGCCGGTGGTGCCGCCGCTGTACTGGAAGATGCACAAATCATCCGGGCCGATCACGATCTTGGGCTTGGCCGCACCGGCGTATTTGGCCAACAGATCCTTCAGCCACATATCGCCTGCCGCCAATTCAACGCGATGGCCTTCCTTCTTCTCCTTGGCCAGCGTGAACAGCACACGCAGGAGCGGTGGCAGTGTTTCCTTGATATTTGTGACGATCAGCTTCTTCAGCTTGGTGGCCGGCTGCACTTCCTTGATCCGCGAGTAGAAGTTGCTCGTCAGGATCATGATCTCGGCACCCGCGTCCTTCATCTGGTGCTCGATCTCACGCGGGGTGTAGAGCGGGTTGGTCGCCACCACCACGCCGCCCGCCTTGAGGATGCCGTAGAAGCACATCACGAATTGCGGGGTGTTGGGCATGAACATGGCCACCGGTTGGCCGCGCTTGACGCCCATTTCCACCAGCGCCGCCGCGAGCGCATTGGTGAGTCCATCCATCTCGCGGTAGGTGATCTTGGCGCCTTTGAAGATCGTGCACGGGACGTCCGGATGTTTGGCGGCTGCGTCTTCCAGGAAGCGAAACAGGGGAACCTTCGGGAGATCGAGTGTACGTGGAACGCCAGGGTCGTAGTTCTTGAGCCAGGGTCGATCCGCCATCGTCCTCTCTCCTCTCTTCCAGGGGGATGAATGCGTCGCCCAGGACCTCCCTCCGAGGACCTGGACCGGTGGCTGGGAACGAAGGAGCATTGCGGAGTTCTAGATCGAGTATAGGTTCAAGGCTGCACAGAGTCAACTGCACCCGAGGCCAATCCGACTGGCGCACGTGCCTCCAGGCGGCGACCTTGCCGCGCAAGTCACTCCAGAGATCGGACGGGTAATACGGAGCGATCGTCTCCTTGTTGGGCTTCTGCCCGCGCTGCATGTCGAATCGCTCGGGTATAATCTGCCCGCCCTAGCTCCTGAAGCGGCGCGCGGGATAGAGAGTGAGTGTGGATGGGCTTCGACCTGGTTAAGCTGATTGAAACGGTCGGGTATCTCGGGCTGATCGGGATCATCTTCGCCGAGTCCGGCCTGTTCTTCGGGTTTTTCCTTCCCGGCGACAGCCTGCTGCTCACCGCAGGTTTGCTCGCATCACATGGCGACCTGGAAATCTGGACCCTCCTGCTGACGCTCCCCGTGGCAGCCGTGCTGGGCGACAACGTGGGCTATTGGTTCGGGAAGAAGGCTGGCCCCCCGATCTTCAGCCGTGAGAACTCCCTCCTCTTCCGGCGCAAGAACCTGCTAGCGGCAAAGGACTTCTACGAGAAGCACGGCGGCAAGACGATCGTGCTCGCGCGATTCATGCCCTTCATCCGGACTTTCGCGCCGATCGTTGCCGGGGCCGTGCAAATGCCGTATCGGCGCTTCTTTTTCTTCAACATTCTGGGGGGAATGCTGTGGGCCGTTGGAGTGACCCTGGCGGGCTACTTCCTCGGCGAGACGATTCCGGGGATCGACCGCTACTTCCTTCTGATCGTCGTGGTCGTGATCTTCATCTCGGCGCTGCCGAGCCTGATCCACGTGTGGAAGGAATACCGGCACGATATCTTCGCGTGGGTAGGCCGCCGGATGAGGCGCGGGGCTAGGTCGTCGACTCCAGCCCCTTCAGGCGCGCCACCCGCTGAAGACGTGCCAGATAAACCTGCGTAGCTCATTGCGCGGGCGGTCCAGGTCGGGCAATTCGCGTCCCGCCCACGCATGCAGCTCGGCCAGGCAGACGGGGAACACCGCCTCACCGACCACCCACGAACTCGAGAAGGTCTTCTTCTCAACATCCTCCAGAGCCTGGCGCGGCGTTCGCGCGACGTGCCACTCGCAGGCTTGGATCTCGTTATGGCGGCGGGCTCGGCCGCGGAAGAACGTCACCGGCGCCTCCATCTCGCGCAACCCTGGGGCGCCCAGGTCGGCGCCATGCTGAGCGACGATCTCGCGCCAGGCACGGCGCACGCGCCGGCCGATCGAATCCGGCGGATGCCAGTTCCACCCGACCGCGACCACGCCCCGCGGGGCAATCACGCGCAGAACGTCGTTCATGGCCTGCTCGGCATCTCCGACCAAATGGAAGACGTGAACGGCGATAACCGCCGTGAACGCCCCGGCCGCCAAGGGCAGCCGCCTCGCGTCGCCTTGGACGAGACGCACAGCCGCCGCGCCAGCGGGCTGCGCGCCCCGCAGACGATCCATCATCGGTCGCGAGAGGTCAATCCCCACAACCGGCACATTGAGATTGAGCATCAGGCGGGCGATGCGGCCGGTCCCGACCCCCACCTCCAGCACCTGCGCCGGGCGAGGCAGATGGGGTAGCAGCGCAGCCGCCACCTTCTCGCCCACGCCGGGCGGGAAGCCTCGCGTCTGGTCGTAGATATCCGCGGCGCGGTCAAAAGCTATCGAGCCATGTCCCCCGGATTCCCCATCCACGTCGAAGGCCTCTCCCTTTGCACACGCACACAGCGTCGCGCGGTATCCGCCTCAATGCGACGAGGGTGCGGCAAGAATTGTACGACAGGCGCCGCACGGCGCGGCGTTCGGCGGGCTGCATGCACATCACCGGGCCCGGGCGTCCGTTGCACCTCCCCGATGACGGCCGGTCATTCATCGCCGCACCAGGATGCAATCGCCTCGGGTTAGAATCGAGCCGGCGTCAACGGCCTGAGGAGAACAGCGCCCAATGCCCAACGTGTACTTCCTGGTCAACGAATTGGTCGTCCTTGCCCTCTTCCTCATCTGCCTTGTGCATGCCGCTAAACAAGGTTGGTCAGGAGTGGTGCGCTTGCTTTCCGGCGTGGTGTTCGGTCTGCTGCTCGAAGTGGCGACCATCCACCAGTTGCAGGCCTATCACTATGGGACGTTCGGCGTAATGGTGTTCGATGTCCCACTGATGGTGGCCGTGGCCTGGGGCTGCATCGCATACAGCGCGATGACCTTCTCGAATGCAGCGCGCCTGCCCGAATGGGCTCGTCCGATCCTTGACGGCCTGCTGGCACTGAATATCGACTTGGCGATGGATGCGGTGGCCATCCGCCTGGGTATGTGGGATTGGGGTCAGGGATTGCGCTTCAACTACTTCGGCGTGCCATTCGCCAACTTCTGGGCGTGGTTCTGGGTCATCGTTTCGTTCTCGGCAGGGTACCGTCTGGCTGCGCTGATCCGCGGCCGCCTTGGGCGCATCTTAGCTCCGTTCGCGGCCGTCGCGATCGGGTTGGCAGGGGTCCTGGCCACCAATGCGCTCATCGCCTTCCTCATCCCCTTTGCCTGGCACGGTCCGCTGGTTGCTGCGACGCTGGTTGCCGCGTTGGTGATCGTTCTTACACAGCGCCCCAAGTTGCCGCGCGGTGCGCCGCCACCCACCTGGGCAGTGCCGCTTGGATTCCATGCCTATTTCCTTGTGGCCGGCCTGACCTCGGGCGTCATCCTCCAGCCACCATTCCTGCTCCTTGCCAGCTTGGCGATGATCGGCCTAGTGCTCTTGATCCACGGGTGGTACCCGCGGCTTGGCCGGCGCCCGCCGTTCGCCGGCCAAGCCAATTCGTGAGGTCAACCGCCTTACCTGGTCCATTCAGGCAAACGGGGGAACACTGCCCGCTGGCGCACAGATCCGCTCGACTTCCGGGTCTTTACAGGGAAAGAGCGCGGCGCTATAATCCCGCGAGGAACGCGGGCAATCACGAGGAAAGAAATGCCGATCTACACCTACCGCTGCAGCTCTTGCGGCGTGCAATTCGACCGTCAACAACGCTTCGACGATGCGCTTCTGGTCAAGTGCCCGGAGTGCGGCAAGAAGTCGCTCAAGAAGGTCTTCACACCGGCCGGGATAATCTTCAAGGGGTCCGGCTGGTATTCGACCGATCATCGGTCGCCTTCCGGCCAGGGTCCGTCGCGCGACAAGAAGGCCGAAGGAGCGACTGAGGGCGCCAAGGGCGAGGGCGCCAAGGACGAGGGCGGCAAGGTCGAAAGCGCACCCAGCAAGCCGGAGACCGAATAGACTCGCGCGGGCTGAGATAAAACGAGGGCGGCCAATGGCCGCCCTCGTTCTTTTCTCTGGGAGCTACAGCTGGAACCCGGCCCGCGCTCTGACCAGCTTGAAGGCGAAGTTGTCGACGTATTGCATCAGTTTCTCTCGCAGATCCACCCAACCGGCCGAGGTCAGAACCTGCTGCATCGAACCCATTTCCGGCGTGCTACCGCCGACCATGATTTGCGGAGCGTCACCGTAGGCGGTGAACCAGGCATCCGTCGGCTCGATGCCCAGCCCTTGCATGCCGGGCAGAAACTCACGCACGATGAACTCGAAGTATTCCTGTTCTTTGCCTGGTTGAATGTCCCAGGTCATCAGCAGTTTGATGGGTGCCATCGCTCTCCCGCGCCGCCCTGCGCTGCGCTCCGCTCCCGCAGCGGCTTGGGCTCAGCCGCGCTTGTACTCGAGGACCACTACGCGCGTTTCTTCCGGAAGATCGGCGCGCCCGAGCTTGAGCGAGTCGACCGGTTTGGGCGCCGAGAGACCCATCTCCTTGAGGAACTTGCCTAAGGACTCGAGCTTAACGTTCGTGTCGGGCGTTTTGTAGTGCATCGGCACAACGATCGACGGCTCGAGCAGGCTGATTACTTCAGCCGCCTGCGAGGCGGTGAGCGCTCCGCCCCCACCCACCGGCACGAGGAGCACCTCGACTGCCCCCAGGTCTTCAATCTGCTGCTGGGTGGGAACGTAGTCAAGGTCCCCCAGGTGAGCAATGGTCAGACCGTTGAAGTCGAACAAATAGAGTGTATTGGAGTCACGCTTGGCAGTGGGCTTACGCTTGGCCGCGGCCTCATCGCCGTTGTGGTGGGTTGCCACACCGGTGATGAACACGCCGCCGATCTCGAACTCGCCAGGCCCGCGGATGACGCGTTTCTCGCCTTTGACCACGTCCACATCGCCGTGACCGGCCGCCTCGTGGCTGACGGTGACGATATCGGCCTTGAGGCGCAAGGCGCTGTAGCCGATGCTTTCGTCGTATGGATCGGTGACGACCGAGGCCATGCCCCGTTCGGTCAGACGAAAGCACGAGTGCCCGTACCAGGTGATTTCCATGCGCCCTCCGCGGATTAAATCCATTATACTCGATGGAATGTCGCGACCTGCTGCTATCGACGCGCCGCTTCACCTCACGCCGCTCGAATTGGGCACCGGGCGTGCCGAATCATCCATCGCTTCGAACGGGACAACGCAATGGCGGCTTTCGCTTTCGGCCTCAAGGCGTTATGCCGATGCGCAACTTGACGACTATCGCACGTTGGCGCGTCGGGCATTGCCCTGGTCGCCTCCGGTCAGGCTGAGCCTGAGCGCGCGCACCTCCACACTCTGCCCGTTGGGTACTTTCGGTTTCGGCTTTTGGAATGACCCGTTCAGCTTTGGGTTCGGCGCCCGCGGCGCGGCGCGCCGCTTTCCGCAGACGCCGCAGTCGGCCTGGTTCTTCTACGCCTCGCCACCTTCCGACATGCGGCTTCATCACGACGTCTCCGGAGCGGGTTGGAAGACGGCCACCCTGCGCTCGCGGCCTCTGCACCCGGCATTGCTTTTGCCCGGCGCGGCGGGTGCCTTTCTGGGCATGCAACTGCCGCCGCTGCGGCGCGGGTTGTTTGCGCTCATGCGGCGCTTCTACCATGCGGAGGAAACTCTCCTGCACTTCGATCCTTCGCAGTGGCATTCATATATCGTCGATTGGCGGTTAGATCGTGTGGTGTTCCTCATGGACGGAGAAATACAGGCCGTCTCGGCCGAACCTCCCAGCAGCCCGCTTGGGCTGGTGATCTGGATAGACAACCAGTTTGCCGTGGCCTCACCCGAGAATGGCATGCGCTTCGGGGTGGTCCCTTTACACGAGCCTCAGTGGCTGGAGGTTGCCAACCTGCGCATTGCGACAGGTGAGCCCCGTCCGGCCAAGAGCGCGTGATAAAATCCGCACTCGGGGTGCGCGAGGTTGTGCGCGACCCAATCCTTTTTCTGGGGATGGCTGGGCCCCGGTGGGCCCCTCGGTCTTCAAAACCGCTGGCGGGTCGCTTGCGAGCCGCGGTGGGTTCGACCCCCATCCATCCCCGCCTAGAGGTTCGGTATGTTGTCTGAGGTCAGTCAGGATCTCGAGCACTCACGCCTTGCCTCACTCGTCGCGCGCGTTCTGGCCATCCACGACACCACTCTGGGATCCCCCAACCAGAACTACCGCCTCCGGTTTCGCGGCCGGTTGCTCAAGGATTCGGTCGAAGCATACGACGAGCTGGCAGCGGCCCTGCGCCCGGTCGGCTTCACACCGCTCTTCCGCCAGGAGGGGGAGGACCATGTTGTCTTGCTGGTGCAGGGAGTCCACGAACCCCGTGCCTCAGACGCCAGGGTCAACCTTGTGCTTTTCGTGCTCACCCTGCTCTCGGTCTTATTCGTCGGTGCGAGCATGAGCTACACCGGCCCCCTCAGCGGCACGGGTGAGGTCTCGTTCCTCGACACTTTGTTGCTCATCGGGCGCAACTTGCCGGCCGGCTTGCCGTTCGCTGTCAGCTTGCTCGGCATCCTCGGAGTCCACGAATTCGGTCACTATCTGGCCGCACGGCGAAACCGCACCGCGGTGAGCTTGCCCTATTTCATTCCACTGCCCTTGAGCGTCTTTGGCACGATGGGCGCCTTCATCTCGATGAAGGAGCCTCCGCGCAACCGACGGGTCCTGGTCGACATCGCCGTGACCGGCCCGTTGGCCGGGCTGGTGGTGGCCATTCCTGTCTTGCTGTACGGCTTGAGCCTTTCACGCATTGAACCCCTGCCGTCTTCCTTCGCGGGCAGCCAGCAGATGATGTTGGAAGGCAACTCGCTGCTCTATCTCCTGGCCAAGTTCCTGGTGTTCGGCCGGATGTTGCCGGAACCCGTGCACTACGCACTGCCCCAGCTGCTATATTGGGCTCGCTATTGGCTACTCGGTACTCCCTTGCCGCTCGGCGGATTGGACGTCATGCTCCACCCCGTCGCGTGGGCCGGTTGGGCCGGGCTGCTTGTAACCGGCATGAACCTCATCCCCGCCGGCCAGCTCGACGGGGGTCACCTGCTGTATACCCTCTTCGGGTCGAAGGCCAACCGCGCGTTGCCGGTCATCCTCATCCTGCTCGGGCTGTTGGCCATTGTCTGGCAGGGCTGGCTGCTGCTCCTATTCCTGATCCTCGTCTTCGGTCGCGTGCATGCCGAACCTCTGGACCAGATTACCCAGCTCGATGGACGGCGCAAGGCCCTGGCGTTGCTCGGCCTGATCGTCTTCGTCCTCGTCTTCACTCCCATACCCCTCAAGGTGCTCGGTGGCTGAGGACGCCTTCGCGGAAATTGGACCACGCCAGCTCATGCAGTGGCTGGAGGAAAGCCAACCCGTGCGGCTGATCGATGTGCGCGAACCCGATGAGTGGGAGATTTGCCGCCTGCCGCGCGCCGAACTGCGGCCGCTGGAAGATATCGCTCAGTGGTCGCAAACGCTCGACACGACCGAACGCCTGGTGGTCTATTGCCATCACGGCATCCGCAGCCTGTACGCCGCCCTCTACCTCAGCGGGCACGGGTTCACTCAAGTGACCAACCTACGCGGCGGGCTGGATGCCTACAGCGTAGAGGCCGACCCAGAATTGCCACGCTATTGAACGCGCATCGCCCTTCGGGAAAAGAAAAGCCCGCGGCAATGACCGCGGGCTTTTGATTCGCGGGGAGCTTCTCAGGCGCCTGCCTCGGCCAACTCGGCCTCCCGTTCGGTCAGCCACGTCTCGGCCGTCATCGCGGCCGCCACGCCCATGCCCACCGAGGTGGCCACCTGGCGGAATGCGGAATCGGCCGCCTCGCCTGCGACGAACACGCCCGGCACGCTGGTGCGCATGCGCGCATCGGCCACCACATAGCCCTTGGCATCGAGGTCGACCTGGCCGCGCAGGAACTCGGTGTTCGGATCGTGCCCGATGAAGATGAAGACTCCCTGGGTCGGCTTCTCCTCGATTGCGCCGGAGGCCACATGGCGCAGCACGACAGAGGTCACGGCCGTCTCGCCGCGGATGGCCTGGACCACCGTATTCAGCCGGAAGGAGATCTTCTCATTGCGTTCCGCGCGCTGGCGCAGGATGCGCCCGGCGCGCAATTCCTCGCGGCGGTGGACGATCGTCACATGGGAGGCATAGCGAGTAAGGAACAGCCCCTCTTCGAGTGCGCTGTCGCCGCCGCCTACGACGACGACCTCCTTGCCCTTGAAGAACCAGCCGTCGCAGGTGGCGCAATAGCTCACCCCGCGACCTGTGAGTTCCTGCTCGCCGGGCACGTTCAGCTTGCGCGGGCTCGCGCCGGTCGCAATGATCAACGTGCGCGCAGCGTATTCCGCCGAGTAGGTCTTGACGTGGAACGGCCACTGGCCGAGGTCGAGCACGGTTGCCGAGTCGAGCTCCACCTTGGCGCCGAAGCGCTCCGCTTGCTTCTGGAAGAGTTGGCCGAGTTCCGCGCCGCCCACGCCTTCCGGGAAGCCCGGGTAATTCTCGATGGTGTGAGTCAGTCCGGCCTGCCCGCCAAGCTCCTGGCCTGTCAGAACGAGCGGTGCGCGATCGGCGCGCGCAGCGTAGAGCGCTGCCGAGAACCCGGCCGGCCCGGAGCCCAGCACGATCACGTCTACTACTCGGCGGTCGTCAGCCATCTCGGCCGGCGCGCCGCTGCCCAATTCGAGACTCATGCCCTTGCCTCCGAAGATCCTACCGTTGACTCCTCACGCCGTGAGTATACCCAATCCGTCAACGGATGAGCAGTCCGGTCGATCACCGATTCATCGACGGTACAACAAGACATGTTTTGCACCGGCGCGGTCACGCCGCCGCTCGCGGCGATCAGGTGAAAACCGACGCCTGGGTCACGGCCCCGCATACTGTGCACACCTGGTTGAACAGCGCGTCGTATTCCAGGCGGCCGAGGCCGCAGCCAGGGCACACTTCCGCATGAGAATCATCCGCAGACCGACTCACGGATCCGCGGCGCGTGCGAGTGACCGCACCTCCCGCCTCGCCGCCCCGCCGGCTGGCGTCGGGGGCGATCAAGATAGGCGTCAAAGGCAGCCTCTCCCTCAGGCGGCTCATGTCTCACTCCGGTGCATCGCTGTAATTCCCCTCAGCGTTTTGTTCACGGCTGTGGGCGCCGCCGCGAGGGCGGAAGCGCAAAGCCCTCGCGCGCCGAAACCCGTGGGTTCCATGCTCGTTAGACTCACATCTTTTTCTAAGGTTACACGGTTGACGCTTGACTTAAGCTCTTATTGTCAATTGGCTGCAACTGAAGCCTGGAAACACCCGAAACCTGGCAGGATGTCGGGCGTATATCGTTTCAAGCATCACCCAAGGCCGCCTGGCCTCGGGCGACGACAGGCACACTGGATATGGACCGCCCGCATGGATTAGAATGAAGACGGTCTGGGGCCGCGCGGAGCTTGTTCATCACAAATTCGCGCCCGAGAATGCGCCAGACCAGGTCCGCGAGAGTCCCCTCCCACGAAGTGCGCATGGTCGCCTCTTTCTGATGGTGCACCCAGACGGGACTCGACGGACCAGGAGACAGAGTGAGCGAAATGGGATTGGATGTGAAGCGGAGAGTTCAGGTTGGGATAGGCGCGGCATACACTTCGCGTGGTCCCCTCGCGCGGCGAGTGGCATGCGTCATTCCGGCTTACAACGAATCGGGCCGGGTTGGGAACGTGCTAGCCAGCCTGCGTTCCATCGAACGCCTGGACACCATAATCGTCGTGGACGATGGCTCGGTGGACGGCACCCTGGGTGAGGCCCGCGCGGCCGCGACCCGCGACCCGCGCGTGCGCGTGCTGCACAACGATCGCAACCGCGGCAAGGGAGCGACTGTCCGCGCCGGGCTGAGCGCGGCTGCCGGAGCCGGCGCGATCCTGCTCCTCGACGCAGATTTGGAGGGCTTCGGTCCCACACACATCGAGGACCTAGTCGAACCCGTCCTGGCCGACCAAGCCGAGATGACGCTGGGACTCTTCATCGGCGGCAAGTGGACCACCGACATGTCGCACCGCCTGACGCCCTGGCTTTCGGGGCAACGCTGCCTGCGCAGCGAACTGCTGCACCGCATCGACTGGGCTGCCGCCGAAGGCTACGGCATCGAGACGGCGTTGACCGTCGCCGCCCTGCAATACGGCTGGCGCGTGCAGCGCGTGCCCCTGCCCGGCGTGTGGCATCCTCCGAGCGAGTACCACCGCGGCCTCAGCGAAGGTATCCGCAACCGCACACGAATGTACCTGCAAATCGTGCGTGCTTTTTACCGCGCTGGCGGCGTGCAGTGGATTTTCCCGCGCCTGCGCGACTGGTTGCGCCGCACCTACTCGGAGTGGGACCTCGGTTAGGGGGCCGGCGGTCCACGAGACTCGCGCCCCCGCTCGCCTATCTCGATCGGCGCAGCGTTATCCCCGCCATCGCATTCTGCCCGCCCCATATCGCCAGCGCGGGCGCCGCCGGCTGACAGGCGTACGCCGCAACTGGCGCTTTGCTGCCCTCCCCTGCTGTCCAGATTCTCATACACGCATCGCCAACCCTTGGCGGGCGAGCACCTCGCTGACCACCGGGAGTCGTGCTGTCGGAACGACGCCCTGGTCTGCGGGCCGGCCTCGCCTGATATACCGGTTGGGAGTAGCATAGGGCCTTGATCTGCCAGCCAACCACCGCCGACAAATGTGAGCCAGCCGCCTGGAGTGGGCCTCGGCGTATCGGTTGGCTGAACCCCGAAGGCATCGCGGAGACGAGCGCTGCGTGAGATCACTGCGCGAATTCCTCATCGGTCCGCCCATCCCCACCCGGCGCCTGGCGTCGGAACGTTTGAGCAAGTTCAGAGCGCTGGCGGCCTTCTCGCCAGACGCTCTATCTTCGGTGGCCTACGCCAACCAAGAGATCTACCTCGGGTTGGTTGTGGCTGGGGCGGCGGGTTTGGCGTTTGCGTGGCCGATTGCCTTGGGCATCGGCCTGCTGCTCGGGGTGCTGGCCCTATCCTATTCGCAAACGATTCATGCCTACCCGTCTGGGGGTGGGTCGTATACGGTCGCCCGCGAGAACCTGGGGACGAACTGGGGCCTAATCGCGGCCGCGGCTTTGCTCATTGACTACGTGCTGACCGCCGCGGTCAGCCTGACCGCCGGTGTGGCGGCAATCGCATCGGCCTTTCCCATCCTGTGGCCATGGCGGGTGGAACTGGCGCTCCTGATCCTGGTGATCATCACGGTCGCGAACTTGCGCGGCGTACGCGAATCCGGCGCGTTGATGACGGTGCCGGTGTACCTCTTCGTGGTCGCCTTTTTGGGGATGATTGCCGTCGGCCTGGTGCGTGCGGCATTCGTTGACCCTCCAGGATCGCTCGCAGCGGCCGCCCCTCCCGCCGCGTTGCCGCTCAGCCTGTTCCTCGTGATGCATACTTTCGCCTCCGGCTGCACGGCGCTAACCGGCATCGAGGCCATCAGCAATGGCGTGCCGGCCTTCAAGCCGCCCGAATCGCGCAATGCCGACCGGACCTTGCGCGTGATGGCGATCCTCATGGGCGCGCTGTTCCTGGGCAGCATCTTCCTCACTCAGCACTTCGCGGTGATAGCCGGACCCAATGAGACCATCCTTTCGGCGCTTGCCCGGCGCGTGTTGGGCGGCGGCCCGCTCTATTACATGGTCCAGGCGGCGACACTGCTGGTTCTCGCCGTTGCCGCCAATACCAGCTTCGCCGGCTTCCCGCGCGTGACATCGATACTCGCCCGGGATGGCTTTCTGCCGCATCCACTTTCGCAACTCGGCGATCGGCTGGTCTACTCTAATGGGATGCTTCTCTTGGCCTCCCTGTCGGGTGTTCTCATCGTCGTCTTTCGCGGCGACAGCCACTTACTCATTCCGCTCTTCGCCGTGGGCGTTTTTCTGGCCTTCAGCCTCTCGCAGGCAGGCATGGTGGTCCACTGGGTGCGCCAGCATGGGCCACGCTGGCCGCTCAAAGCGGTGATCAACGGGTTGGGGGCAGCCACTACTATCATCACGCTGGGCGTCGTGGGCGTAAGCAAGTTCCTGGACGGCGCGTGGATCGTCATCCTGCTCATCCCTGTGCTGGTCTTCGTGTTTCTTACCATCCGCGGTCACTACCGTGAGACGCGCAAGCAATTGGCCCTGCCCGCAGTCCCGCGGGCAAGCGCACCGCCTCCGCCGCCACGGGTTATCCTGCCCATCTCCGGAGTGCACCGCGGTATTCTCGAGGCGCTCGATTTCGCCCTCTCCATCAGTCGCGATGTGACCGCGGTCTACATCGAGATTCATCCGGGGGATGCTCGCCGCGTTCGCGAGGTGTGGAAAGAGTGGGGCCAGGATGTGACCCTCGAGATCCTCGAATCGCCCTACCGCTCGATCGTCGACCCGCTGATGGACTACCTCGACACGGTCGACGGGCAGCTCGCCCAAGGGCAGCAGGTGGTCATCATCGTGCCGGAGTTCATTCCCGCTCGCTGGTGGCAGTTCTGGCTGCATAACCAGACCGCCTGGCTCATCAAGCTGGCGCTGCTCTACCGCCGTCGCCGCCATGGGCACGGCCGAGTGATCGTCGACATCCCGTTCTACTTGCGGCGCTGAGCCCTGGCCGAAGCGGCCGCATGGCCATGATCGTTGTCCCCGCCGGCTAAGCCTCGCGCCGCACAGAAGAAAAAGGGCTGCCCCCCTGTGGGGCAGCCCTCTCTATGGTGAATTGCGCGCCTCCGCCGGCCGTCGGCCGACATGAATCCTCAATGTACGGGTGATGCGTCGGCAATGTGCTCGGCCATGGTTCTCGGTACGCAACTGGCAATGGCACTCGCGCGCGCGCGGGACCTACGCGCAAGTCTTCCGCGCGCGGCCAACTGTAAGGCGTGCTATGCCCTCTTCCAGATCGGCTCCCGCGCCAGCGCGCTCAGGGCGAGGCGGCCTACTCCCCCTCGCCTCCCGGCTTCTCATACGACCCCAGGATGTTGTAGCCGGCATCGACAAACACCACCTCGCCGGTGACCCCCGAGGCCAGGTCCGAACACAGAAACACTGCTGCACGCCCCACGTCGTCGATATCGATGTTGCGCCGCAGCGGCGCAATCTCGCGAAAGCGTCCGTGGGCTGCCTTGAACCCCGAAACACCTGCCGCCGCGAGCGTCCGCACCGGTCCGGCGCTGATGGCGTTGACCCGAATGCCCTTGGGCCCCAAATCGTTGGCCAGGTAGCGCACCGACGCCTCCAGCGCCGCCTTGGCCAAACCCATCACGTTGTAGTTGACCATCACCTTGTCGGATCCGTAGTAGGTGAGGGTCAGCACCGCTCCGCCCGGCTTGAGGCTGGGCAGCGCGCCGCGCACCAGCGCGGTGAGTGAGTACACGCTGATGTCCATGGCCGTGTGGAAACCGTTGCGCGTCGTGTTGTAGTACGGACCGATGAGTTCCTCGCGGAGCGCGAAGCCGATCGAGTGCACCAAGATGTCGATACCCCCCAACTCGGCCTTGGCCTTGGCCATCACGGCGGTGATGTCCTCATCCTTGCCCACGTCGCACGGCTCGACGAACTTCGAGCCGAGCGATTCCGCCAGCGGCCTCACCCGCCGCTCGAGGGCTTCGCCCGCATAGCTGAACGCCATGTGCGCGCCGTGCCCGTGCAGCGCTCGGGAAATGCCCCAGGCGATTGAGTGATCGTTCGCCACACCAAAGATGAGCGCGGTCTTCCCCTCCAGCAACCCCATGGTCTCTCCTCCCTCTCTTGTCCAGCCCGTTGTTCGGGCGGGGCTAGGACCCGCCCCGATGAGCCCCCACCCTCGCCCCTCACACATCACCGAATCGCTCGCGAAGTACCTCTGGTAACACACGGTATCGCCAGGCGATGCTCTTCCACGGTTCAGGCACGGAGTTCAACCCCACCCGCGGCCCGCGCACGATGTCACGTTCGGGGAAGGCAACCCCCTTCTCGCAGAACAACCGCGCCCCCGGCTGGCACAGATCGTGTCCGTTCAAGCGCCCATCAATCGCCAGCGCCTGACACAACTTGCCCGGACCGTTGGCGAGCGGCTGCCGCCCCCGCCGTCGCCGCATGGCCGCCACGCCCTCCACGGGCCAGATTGCGCGCAGCAGCACCGCCGCTGGGCGGCATTCGGCCTCGGTGACGACGTTGAGCATCCAGTGCATGCCGTAAGTGAAGTACACATAGGCATGCCCCGGGGCACCGAACATCACCGCATTACGCGGCGTGTGCCCATGGCGCGCATGGCAACCCAAGTCCTCTTCACCGATGTAGGCTTCCGCTTCGACAATGATCCCCGAGAGCCGCCGGCCGCGATCGATGCGCACCAGCCGCGCGCCGAGAAGCGAGCGCGCCACCTGGCGTGTCTCGCGGGCGAAGAATGCGCGTGGCAGAGAGGGCGAGTGTCGTGTGGGCTGTGTCATGGCGAGCCCGGTAATTGTAACGGGTAAGCGGGGTGCACCGCGTGCCCAGCCCCGGCGGATGGGGGAGGCAAGCCACACCGTCTTCGACCGGTCCCTCGGCGCGAAGGCGCGCGCGAAGCGCCGGTCGCCTCCGGCTCGCTATGGTCGTCCGATTCTCTTCAGGGGATCAGCAGGTCAGGCGCGAACGAGGGCCGACTGGAAGCGGGGGTCACGCTCGACGGTCAGGTGCAGACCCTCGGCCAGGGAGTAACGCGGGCGGAAATTGAGCTTGGAGCGGGCGACCGTCAGGTCGGCGCACATGCGCGTGACGCCTGCCTTCTCGCGGCCATTGTGTAGTATTTCCCCCTGCGGCAGGAGCTGCAGAATGTGCTCGGCCAGTTCGCGAACCGTGGTCTCCACCCCGCTGCCCACGTTGATCACCGTGCGGTCGAGCCCGGGCAGCGTGCCGGCGGCGACCATCGCCTCCTGCACATCGTCCACGAAGACGTAATCGCGCGTCTGGCCGCCGTCGCCGTGAATTACCAGCGACCCGCCGCCAGCCGCCTGACGCAAGAAGCGCGAGATCACTGGAGCGTGCGCCGCCGGCAGCGGCTGCCCCGGCCCATACGCATTGAACACGCGCAGGATGGTCGTCTCGATGCCCCACAACGCGCCGATCGTCTGGACGTAAAACTCAGCCGCCAGTTTCGAAACGGCGTAGGGCGAGGTGGGCCGCGGGGTGGCTTGCTCGTTCACCGGCTGGCCGGCTTGCTCGCCGTAGACCGCGCCCGATGAGATGAACACCACGCGTCGCACGCCCACATCGCGCATGGCCTCCATCAGGCTCACCGTGCCGCCCACGTTCACCGCGTTGTATTCGCGCGGGTACAGCACCGACTCGGGCACCGACACGCGCGCCGCCAGATGGTAGACACATTCCACATCTTGCAACAGCGTCCACAGCTTGGGCCGGTCGCCCACGTCGCCGCGAGTGAAGAGCACCGCCGGGCTGAGGCGCGCTGGGTCACCCGTGGAGAGGTCGTCCAACCCGCGCACCTGATGTCCCGCGCGCGAGAGATGGTTTGACAGCGCCGCGCCCAGGAAGCCGGCGGCTCCGGTGACAAGAAAATTCACGTATTTCCCTCTGTTTTGGCCGGGCGGGAGATTTCCTGCCTAGAGGCCACCAGAACCCGTTCTCGCTGAGAAACGGGTTCTGGTCGGATTATAACACCCATCCCTGGGCCGCGCCTGACGGGAGGCTTACGATTGCCGGCCGCACCAAAATGGCTCGATTCTCGGCCCATTGCAGCCCCCAAAGGCCACTTTCGGGGGAAGCGAGCTCGCGTGGCTGGAGGCGGTGGCTCTGCCCGCCACGCGTCGCTCCCTCAGGGCGACACATCGGTCACGCCAACCCAGACCGGCCCCCGGTCGGATTGGATGGCCGAGCCGGTGCAAGGCCCTGGTGAGTGAATGGGCTCCCTCGTGGACGACGTGGACTTAGGAGGTTCCAGGAGAACGCTCCACCTCACCCCCTGCTCCCTCTCCGCCGAGAGGCGGCCCTTGGCATGCCGACGTGTGGCGGAAATGGGGTGAGAACATCAATGGGAGGGGTCAGGGGTGGGAGTTGGAGGACAGTTGTCCCATCTCGCTCATCGCTCAGTAGATGGGCACCGAGGGATCGACCTCGCGCGACCAGGCGTTGATGCCACCTTTGAGGTTGCGTATCTTGCGGAAACCCGCCCGCCGCAGCAGGTCGAGCGCGCGCGCCGAGCGCGAGCCGCTTTTGCAGAACAGCACCATCTCCTCGGCGCTATCGAACTCGTTGAAATGCTCGGGCAACGATCCCAGCGGGAAAAGCTCGGCACCCGGCAGGTGGGCGATCTCCCACTCGTGCGGTTCGCGCACGTCGATCAGCCGCACCGGCTCACCGCGACCAAGTCGGGCGTGCAGGTCGCCAGCGGTGATGTCCCAGTCGGCGCCGGCGGAGCCCTCGTCGCCGCGGTCGTGCCCCGGCACGCCGCAGAAGGCTTCGTAGTCGATCAGGTCGGTCACGCTCGGGTTTTCGCCGCACACCACGCAGCGCGGATTCTTCTTCAGGCGCACTTCGTCGAAGCGCATGCCCAGGGCGTCGAACAGCATCAGCCGCCCGATCAGCGGCTCGCCGATGCCCAGGAGGAGTTTGAGCACCTCCGTCGCCTGCAGCGTGCCGATGGTGCCGGGCAGCACGCCGAACACGCCGCCCTCCGCGCAGGAGGGCACCATGCCCGGCGGCGGCGGCTCCGGGAACAGGCAGCGGTAGCACGGGCCGCGCCGCGCGTCGAACACGCTCACCTGCCCTTCGAAGCGGAAGATGCTGCCGTACACGTTGGGCTTGCCGGTGAAGACACACAGGTCGTTGACCAGGTAGCGGGTTGGGAAGTTGTCGGTGCCGTCGGCGATAACCTCGTACGGCTCGGCAATCTGGCGCGCATTCTCCGAGGCGAAGGGCACGTCGTAGATATCCACCCGAATCAGCGGATTGATATCGAGCATGCGCGCCCGCGCACTCTCGACCTTGAGGTGCCCCTCCTGCGCGGCGCCGTGGATGATCTGGCGCTGCAGGTTGGTCGGGTCCACCACGTCGTAATCGACCAGGCCGATGCGCCCTACCCCGGCCGCAGCCAGGTACATGGCCAGCGGCGAGCCGAGGCCGCCTGTGCCGATGAGCAATACGCTGGCGGCCTTGAGCCGGCGTTGGCCCGAGAGCCCGACCTCTGGCATGAGCAGATGGCGCGAGTAACGCAGGATCTCGTCGCGCGTCAGGTCGGGTAGGACCGTCGTATCCTGGCCTTTCGCTTGGGTTATCAGTGGTTCAGTCAATCTTTCCTCCCCCCGAATCCTGGCCATGCATCTATGATGAAGTATATCCCCCCTCGATCGACGGCAGCAGCGTCAGGCGCGAGTCGCCCGTGAGCAACATCTGGTTGTGCGCCGCAGACTCGAGCTCCTCGCCGTCGACAAAGAGGTGCACGAACGCGCGCAAGTCTCCGCGCTCGTCGAAGACGTGTTGGCGCAGCGCGGGGTGCAGGTGTGTCAGATCGCTCAGCGCATCCGCGACCGTGGTTCCATCCACACTGACTTCTTTTGGGCCCGCCGCGTATGGACGCAGCGGGGCCGGGAGAATACCGTTGCCATGTCGACCTCCTCAACCCTCTACCATTACGAAATCCTGGGCCGCCCCTGCGTCATGCTCGCGATCCTGCGACCCTCAGCCCATCTCGGGTGAATGCGGGGCGGGCTCGCCGACCACCAGCGCCTCCTCCGAAAGACCCGTGCGGTCGTCGAGCAGCCGCCAGGTCGCGAGCGCCGAGGTGATATCGCCTGCGCCGGGTTTCGCCCTCGCGCCGGTTCTCCAGCGGCAGAAGGGCCACTACCTCGCGCCGACGACCGTCGTCGTTCCCCAGGAGCAAACCGGCCCCTTCGTGCGGGTAGCTGTGCTCGCCATGTTGCTGTAGTTGCACTCGCAGCTCAGCGCGAATAACAAGGTGGCTCATGCCCGTCGCCAGAATTCTTCCGAAAGATACTTGTGCCCCGAATCCGGAAAGACTGCAACGACGACGCCCTGACTCGGGCCGTGGGCCACCTCTAGCGCCGCGACCGCCACTGCCCCGGCCGAGACACCGACGAACAATCCCTCGCTGCGGCTCAAGCGCAGTACCATCTCGTGAGCCGCCTCCGTCGACACGCGGTGCGTCTCGTCGTGTCCGCGTGCGTCGTAGATGCCCGGCACGATAGCCGTATCCAGATGCTTGAGACCCTCTAGCCCGTTGAAGGCGTCATCCGGCTGCACGGCCACCAGGCAAATGGCCGGGTTGCGTTGGCGCAGAAAGCGTCCGGCACCCATCATCGTTCCAGATGTACCCAGCCCGGCCACAAAGTGTGAGACCTGCCCGTGCGTGTCCGCCCACACTTCCGGCCCGGTCGATTCAAAGTGGGCTTGCACGTTGGCGGGGTTGTTGTACTGATCCGCGTAGAAGTAGCGGGCAGGGTCGGCGGTGTGGATGGCGCGCGCCTCGAGAATTGCGCCATCCGAGCCTTCAAGCGCTGAGGACAGCACGAGGTCCGCACCCAGCGCACGCAGGATGGCTATTCGTTCCGGGCTGGCGTTGGATGGAATCACCAAACGCAGGGGCAGGCCGAGCGCCGCGGCAAATGTCGCGTAGGCGATTCCCATGTTGCCGGAGGTCGCGTCAAGCAGAATCCCGCCGCCGTCCAAGCGCTGTTCGCTGAGAGCCGTGCGCAGGATGGACCACGCCGGCCGGTCTTTGACCGAACCGCTCGGGTTGTACCACTCGGCTTTGGCCCACAGGCTCACGTCGGCGGGCAACTCGGGGTCGAGCCGGCGCAATGGAAAGAGAGGCGTGTGACCGACCGGGAAGGGAGCTGCGATGGATTTGAAGGTCATTGTGCATCCCGCGACTCATGAACAAAAAAAGGAGCCAACCGACGCGATGGGCGTGATGACCGCGCACAACAACCGATGGTGTTGGTGGCGCGGGGGCATCCGCCGATCGTCAGTTGACTCTCTTGGAGGAGCGACGGCGGCTAGTGCCCCCGCTCAGAACACAGGCAAGTCATTTCGTCCGGTGCCCTTTTTATCAATAAGTTGACCAATATTCTAGTAAATCCTAAAGGCGTGTCAAGCGGCACAATTGCCCGCAAGTCGCCGGGACGGGCCAACGCCGTCGGGTCCACGGCGTTCCTCTTCCAAACACAGCGGATCGCCCCCGGCCGACCCTGCGCAAATTGCGCGCTGGGCCGCCCGTGGGTACCATCCGCTGTGGGCGGGAAGAGAAAGGATCTCGGCAGAATCGGCACAATGCTGGGATCAACGCGAAATCTTGATACGCTCTCGATTGCGCATCTATGATTCTATGCAACAAATGATACGTGATTGACGGCTCGATTCACCATATGCTATAATCCAGCAGATTTCCAGCCGAATTCCCACATGGAACGTGCACGTGCCCAACCTCCACCGACCGTTGCGGTTGAATGTCGGATTCATGCTCAATCAGACCGCCGGATACGTGCGGATGATAGACTTCGCCGAGGACAAGCTCAACATCGGCCCCGACTTGCGCGTTACGGATTTCACCGGTCAGATCCAACTTGGGCGGACACCCCAAGGCGTCATCCTCCAGGGCCAGTTTGCCGCCACGCTCCCGACTGAGTGTGTACGCTGCCTGAAGCCGTTTGCCCAATCGGTGCGCACCCATCTCCAGGATCTCTTCGTCTACCCGCCGCCCAATCCAAACGACCCGCTGCTAGCTATCGGCGAGGATGCGATCCTCGACCTCGAGCCGCTCCTGCGAGAGTACCTGTTGCTCGACCTCCCGACGCGAACGCTATGCACGCCCGCCTGCCGCGGACTGTGCCCGATCTGCGGGACGGATCTCAACCTGTCGGATTGTGGGCACCGCAGCCAAGTGGCACCGCCGAGTCCTTCGATTCGCATCACCTCCTCAGCCCAACCACCTGAGGGCTAGCCGCACAGCTCGGGTGCGCCAAGCGCGCCAGGTGCACCATCCGCACGCGTGCCATTGCCCCCGCAGGTTTCCATGCGGAGGCGGCCCGCACTTACTTGGGGGCCTCGCAGAACGACAACTGACAGGCTGAGCCAGACGTCCGCGCATCCACCCGAACGCCAGTGTGGGTCAGGAGACTTAGATGATGCAGCGTCGTTGGCAAGATCGCGAGGAAGTTGTCGCCCTCTTGGAGAAGGCCGAGCTCCAAGGTTACCTGATGACCGAAGACATCATGGAAGCCTACCCCGACGCGCAGTCGGGCCAGGCCGACGTCCCCCGCCTCTTGGCCTTTTTGCGCGGAGCGGGCATTGATGTCTTCGACGCGCCGGAGGAAATCCCGGCCGACCTGTTGCGCCCGGCGCGGGAGGAGACCTCCGGCGAGTTCGATCTGGCCAAGATATCGATCGATGACACGGTGGGGCTGTACCTTAAGGAAATGGCCCGTGTCCCGCTGCTGACCACGCAGGAGGAGGTGTCGCTGGCCAAGCGTGTGGAGCGCGGCGGCCAAGCGGTGGCGCGCCTCGATCGAATACGCCCCGGAAGCGTCCGGCGCAGCTCGGCGGGCGGCGCGAGCCGGCGGGCCGAGCTCGAAGGCTGGGTGGAGGACGGACGCCTGGCCCGCGAACACCTGATCAAGGCCAACACGCGCCTGGTGGTCAGCATTGCCAAACGCTATATCGGCCGCGGCGTGCCTTTCCTCGATCTGATCCAAGAAGGCAACCTGGGGCTGATGAAGGCCGTGGAGAAGTACGATTATCATCGCGGCTTCCGTTTCAGCACCTACGCCACCTGGTGGATCCGCCAGACCATCTCGCGCGCCATCGCCGATCAGAGCCGGACCATCCGCGTGCCGGTGCACATGACCGACCGAATCCGGCGCCTGTACCGCACCTCACACGAACTCGAGCAGCAGCTCAGCCGTAAACCGACCAACGAGGAACTGGCGGTTGCCCTGGGTCTGGAGCAGGCCAAGGTAGAATGGATGCTCAAGGTCTCCTGGCGGCCGATTTCGCTCGAAAGTCCGGTGGGCGAGGACGACGACGAGGAGCTGATCGCTTTCGTCGAGGACCATATCACCCCTTCCCCCACCGACAGTGCGTACGAGCATCTCCTGACCGAGAAGGTGGAGGAAGTGCTGAGCACGCTCAGCCCGCGCGAGGCGCGTGTGTTGCGCTTGCGCTTCGGCCTTTCCGGCGAGCGCGCCTACACCCTCGAAGAGGTGGGCGAGAAGTTCGGACTGACGCGCGAACGCATTCGCCAAATCGAGGGCCGTGCGCTGCGCCGCCTGCGCCATCCACGCCGCGCGCGCCAGCTGCGCGACTACGCGACCTGACCCCGCCTCGCTCACGCGATTCTCAATTCGTGCATGTTACAATCCGCGCCGAAACAGGCACGGACGGAGGCCGCATGACCAACATCCTGGTGGCGGTGGCGTGGCCATACGTCAACGCCGACATCCACGTGGGCAACCTGACCGGCTCCTACCTGCCGGCCGACATCTTCGCGCGCTACCATCGGCTGCGCGGCAACAACGTGCTGATGGTCTCAGGCAGCGATGCCCACGGTACGCCCGCCACGGTGCGTGCGGATGCCGAAGGCGTCACGCCGGAAGCCGTCTACCAGCGCTATCACCAGCGCTTCCTCGATCTATTCGTGGCGGTGGGAATCTCGTACGACCTGTTCACCAGCACCCACACTCAGAATCACTTTCGCGTCTCGCAGGATCTGTTCCTGGCTTTGCGCGACAACGGCTACCTGTTCCGCGAGAGGCAAACCATCCTGTATTCGGAGGCGGAGAAGCGTTATTTGCCCGACCGCTACGTCGAGGGCGAATGCTACATCTGCCACTTCCCGAGCGCGCGTGGCGACCAATGCGACAACTGCGGCAACCTGCTGGAAGCGACGCTGCTCATCAACCCGCGCAGCCGCATCGACGGCTCGCGGCCGGTACCGCGTGAGACCGAGCACTTCTTCCTCGATTTGGGAAAGCTGGCGCCCGCAATCGCGGAATTCCTCGCGCGCGAAAAGGATCACTGGCGGCCCAACGTTGTCCGCTTCGCCCGCAATATGGTCGAGCAAGGGCTGCACGGGCGGCCCATTTCGCGCGACCTGGATTGGGGCATCCCCCTACCCGAGCCAGGATGGCCGGGCAAGCGCCTGTACGTCTGGTTCGAGGCGGTTATCGGCTACCTGTCCGCCTCCATCGAATGGGCGGCGCTCGAAGGGCGACCGGAGGCATGGAAAGAGTGGTGGTACGACGGGGCGGCGCGGACTTACTACTTCATTGGCAAAGACAACATCCCCTTCCACGCTGTCATTTGGCCGGCTCAACTCATGGGCGCCTCGCGGTTGTATGCAGGTGCTGGCGATCGCGCGCTCAACCTGCCCTTCGACATCCCGGCCAATGAGTTCATGAACCTGGAGGGAAAGAAGATTTCCGGTTCGCGCCACTGGGCGGTCTGGGCGCCGGAGGCGGCCGCCACCTACGGCGCCGACCCGCTGCGCTACTACCTGACTGTGAACATGCCTGAGGCGCACGACACCGACTGGGACTGGGACGACTTTGTGCGCCGCAACAATGACGAGTTGGTGGCAACCTGGGGCAACCTGGTCAACCGCGTGCTCACCTTCGCCTACCGCCACTGGGATGGGCGCATTCCCGAACCGGGGGATCTGACATCGGCTGACCGCGAGCTCTTGACCCGGGTTGAGGGCGGGCTGCAAAGCGTGGGCGCACGTTACGAGGCGGTGCAATTGCGTGCCGCGCTCGGCGAGGCCATGGCCCTGGCCACCGAAGTCAATCGCTACCTCGACCAGCAGGGGCCGTGGTTCCAGATCAAGGCCGACCGCGCGGCGGCCGCGCGCACCATCTTCACTGCGGTGCGCGCCATCGACACGCTCAACGTTCTGCTGGCGCCGGTCATTCCCTTTGCCGCGGAGTCCGTGAACGGCTGGCTGCACGGGAAGGCCGCGCTGTTCGGCACCTCGCGCGTGGCTGACGTTCACGATGAGCTCGGGGCGCGTCCGGTGCTGCGATACGATCGCGGTGGGGCCGGCCGCTGGGTCGCGAGCACGCTGCGCGGCGGCGAGCCCTTGGGCGAACCCAGCCCGCTTTTCCGCAAACTATTACCCGAGGTGGCCGCTGCCGAGCGCGCCAAGCTCGTGTCGGTTCCCGACTAGCCCGGCGTTCGGCCCCGCGGTCTCATCCAAGGGACGCCGCGACGGAACTCGTTGGATGGAGGATGCAGACGGCACACAGCAAAGTGGCGCGCCCGACGGGGCGCGCCACTTTGCTGTGTGAGCCAGATGTGTGGGGCGGGTAGGGTTTTTGGGGTCCGCGGAGCCGACGAGACACAGACCATCCTACGCGCCGAGCTGGTCGAGGTACTCCTCCAACATGCCGAGCGCCGCCTCAGACGACTGCAGTTTGTTCGCCTCCCGGTCCCCGCGCCAGATGAATTGGCGCGCCGCCTCCAAATCTCGGGAGCTCAATGCAATCCATGTCAACCCAACCGGCTTGCCGGGCAGGCCGCCACCCGGGCCGGCGATCCCCGTCACCGCCAGGCCAATATCCGCCCCCAGCGCATGGCGGGCGCCGCGCGCCATCTCCTGGGCGGTCTCCTCGCTCACGGCGCCGTGCTGGTAGAGTGTGTCGTGGCGGACACCCAGCAAGCGTTCTTTTGCTTCGTAGGAATAGGCAATGATCCCGCCCAGGAAGTACTCCGACGACCCGGGCACTTCAGTCAGGCGATGACCAATGAGGCCGCCGGTGCAGGATTCGCCGAGCGAGAGCGTGTACCGGTGCTGCAGAAGTTTCTCGCCCACCCGGTGTTCGATGTCGCTGGGCATATGCACCTCCAAGTGCGGGACGGGCGTATGCTATCACATCCAGCACCGTCCGATGCGTCTTAGTCGCCGGTCTCCGCGGGTTCCCGGCGAAGCCCCTCGACAAAACCGGTGATCCACTTCTTCAAGTGCTCACGCTCCTCAGCGCTGAGCACAGCCCAGGGCCGGTAGAAGTATTCATCGGTCCGGGCTTCGACCGCCTCGCGCGCTTCGCGGCCGGCTCGGGTTATATCCACCGCCTGCGCATCGCCGGCCACCCATCCTCGCTGCGAGAGTTCTTCCAGTGCGCGGACAAAGGTGTCGCGTCGGTAGCCGCGCCGCTGGAGTTTCGATTCAAAATCCACTGCGGCGCGAGCCTCACCATGCCAGATGAGAGTCAGCATTTCCCAGGCCAGGCCGCTGACGCCCAGGGGCTGCCAGGCGGAGGTGTGACAATCGCCGCGATAGGCATCCAGGTCGGTCAGTAGTTGGTCGATACGAATCATGGCCAGCGCGTTAGGCCCTGGATCCGATTGGCGACTGAGGTCGAGGGCCCACTTGTGAGGCGGCTCAGGTGCCGCAAGGCTGGCCGTGACCAGCCGCTCGAGCAATGCCGCCATCTGCTCCAACGGCACCTCCTCGATCGGCTGGAGGCGCCCCATGGCACGGTAGATGGCCTGGACCACCCCATCCGCGGCCTGTTCGCCGGAAGGCGTGAGCGAGAAACCGTGACGCTCATCCTGCACAAGGTATCCGAGCTGTGCAGCATTCTCGAGCCGTGAGCGCCAGCGCGCAGGCGAGGAATACGGATCGCGTTTGGCGATCGTTTCCAGCGTGAGATGTTCCGGACGCAGGAAGTAAGCTGCGATGAGCCAGCCGTACCACGCGGTGGGCGAGAGCCCGTAAGGAGCAGCGGCAGCTTGGGCCGCCGGGAGGTACCGGACGATAAGTGCCTGAGCTGCATCTTCCATGAGCGGCCAGGCGAGTGCATTGTCGGTCAACAAACACCACCTTTGAAGTCAAGAATAAAACTGCCCCCCTTCCCTTAAGTATCACCCGGCAACACATGGCGGGCATCATCCAAAGGGTGGATTCGATCGGTCGAGGTGTGGAGTTCCATGGAGGCCTGCGCGACAGGCAGAATAAGGCTGTTCTTGGCCCGAGTCCCATGGTTTGACAGGTCACAAGCCCGTGATATAATGCACTTCCGCTGCCCCGGCAGACGACTGCTGGGGCAGGCGCACGTATCGGACCCTCCCCGCCGTTCGGGCCCTGTGGGGCGTGGACGTCGGCGAAGCGAAGGAGAACCGAACCATGAAGTACGCCATACTGGAAAGCGGCGGCAAGCAATACCGCGCCGAGGAAGGCCAGGTGATCGAGGTCGACCGCCTGGCCGCTGAAGAGGGAAGCACCGTCGAGCTCGAGCAGGTGCTGCTGCTGGTGGACGGTGACACAACCCACGTGGGTGCTCCGCTCGTCACCGGCGCCCACATCAAAGCTAGCGTGCTCGAGCACATCCGCGGCCCGAAAATCCTGGTCTTCAAGTACAAAGCCAAGATGCGCTACCGCGTGCGCCAGGGACATCGGCAGAACTACACGCGCCTGCGCATTGAGCGCATCGCGGCCGGCGGACGCACCGCCGCCAAGAAAGCCTCCGCCGGCTAGCGTGCCGCGCGGTGTGAGATTGGGAGGTTAGCCATGGCACACAAGAAGGGCGCCGGTTCCAGCCGCAACGGCCGCGACAGCCAAGGCCAGCGATTGGGCGTGAAGCGCTACGGTGGTCAGGCAGTGCGCGCCGGCACGATCATTGTTCGTCAGCGCGGCACGCACATTCACCCCGGGACGAACGTGGCCCGCGGCAAAGACGACACGCTGTTCGCTACGGTGGACGGCCTGATTCGATTCGAGCACATGACCGGTGGGCGCAAGCGCGTCAGCGTGCTGCCAGCGGGCGAGTCCCAATCGTAGAACGCAAGCAGGCTGCGGCGGCGGGAGGACCGGACTGCACCCCGGGCCATCCGGCCTGCGCCGTCGAGCGACGTTTCCGGGGGAGGGCACTCAAATGAAGGCGGGTATTCACCCCAAGTACTTCCCGAACGCGACCGTGATCTGCGCCTGTGGCAACACCTGGCACACTGGCTCCACGGTCGAAGTGATCCATACCGACATCTGCTCCAATTGCCATCCGTTCTTCACCGGCGAGCAGCGCATCGTCGACACTGAGGGGCAGGTGGACCGCTTCTACAAGAAGCTCGAGGCGCGCACTGCTTACCTGGTGGAAAAAGAAGCCCGCGTCACAGCGCGCACCTCGACCGACCAGCCGATCGCCACGCTCGAACTGGGCGAACGCATCAACGGCACGCTGACCCGCGCCGGGTTGGAGACGATCGCCCAGGTGCTCGACAAGCTGGCCGAGGGTGAAGAAGCGCTGCTGGCAGTGGACGGTTTCGGACGCAAGAGCCTGATCGACCTGAAGAAGCGCCTGCGCCAACGCGGCTTTGTGCTTCCCGGCGAAGAGCCGGAACCCGTCGAGGCCTAGTGCGGCCTGTTGTTTGCGACATATCGAGCGAGCCGGCGCCGGCTCGCTCGATATTTTTATTTCCGCATCACGGGGCGGCCGCCTTTTGTGAAGCCCGCCCGAGTGAGGTAGACTTGGCCGCAAGCCGCTCATGCCCGGGAGGAGGCACCATGCGCAAGGTCGGCTCGGTGGAAGTGATCTGCGGGTCGATGTTCTCCGGCAAGACGGATGAACTGATTCGCCGTTTGCGCCGCGCGCGAATCGCCCGCCAGAAGGTGCAAGTCTTCAAGCCCGCGCTCGACACACGCTTTGCCGTGGGCAAGGTCACTTCGCACGCCGGCACCGATTTCGACGCCACGCCGGTGCGCGGCGCACGAGAGATCCCCGCCCAGATCGAGGCCGGAACCACTGTGGTGGCCATCGACGAGGCCCAATTCTTCGACGATGAGATTCTGCCGGTGGTGCAGCGCCTGGCCGATGACGGCTTGCGGGTGCTCATCGCCGGGCTGGATACCGACTTCCGCGGCGAACCCTTCGGCCCGATGCCGACCCTGATGGCCCAGGCCGAGGTGATTGACAAGCTGCACGCGATCTGCATGGTGTGCGGCGAACCGGCCACGCGCACCCAGCGCCTGATCAACGGCAGGCCTGCGCGCTATCACGACCCGGTGGTCGTGGTGGGTGCCAGCGAAATGTACGAGGCGCGCTGCCGCGCCCACCACCAGGTGCCGAGAGAATGAAGCCCGCCGATTACCACGACCTGCTCGCTGAAGTTCTCATCCCGGCCGAAGAGCTGCAGGCACGCATCGCCGAGCTGGCGGTAGAGATTGACCGCGACTATCGCGACCGCGACTTGCTGCTCATTTGCATCCTGCGCGGCGGAGTCATGTTCCTCACCGATCTGATGCGCCGCCTGACTGTTCCGCACGCCATCGATTTCATGGCGCTGGCCTCCTACGGCGCGGGCGCGCGCGCCTCGAGCGGCCAGGTGCGCATCACCCTCGACCTGGTGACATCCATTGCCGATCGCGACGTGCTGATCATCGAGGACATCATCGACAGCGGGCACACGATGGCCTCGGTGATGGACTTCCTGCGCACTCGTCAGCCGCGCTCGCTCGAAGTGTGCACGCTGCTCGACAAGGCCGAGCGGCGCGAAGTGCATGTGCCCATCCGCTATCGGGGTTTCGTCATCCCCAATAGGTTCGTCTTCGGCTACGGGTTGGACCTTGACGAGTACTACCGCAACTTGCCGTTCGTCGGCGTGGTGCGGTCCGGCCCGAATTAGCCGCGCGCACGGGGGCTGCAGGTGAGCGTTCGCCAGGCAGGCGCGCCGGGGGAGTTCTGGGGCGCGGCCGAGTTTCCGCCGCTCGTGGATGCGGTGCGCCAGGCTACCGGCGGGCGCAGCGAGGTCTATCTGGTTGGCGGCGCCGTGCGGGATGCGTACCTGCACCGGCCGGTGAGCGACCTGGACTTCGTCGGCACGGGCGATGGCATTGAACTTGGCCAGCACGTCGCGCGCAGCCTGCAGGCTGCGTTCTATCCACTCGACATAGAGCGGCGAGTGGGCCGGGTGCTCGTCGAGAGTCCCGGCCGCAGACTCACCCTCGATTTCTCCTCATTGCGCGGGCAGCGCCTGGTCGATGATCTGGCGGCGCGCGATTTCACCATCAATGCCGTGGCCTTGCCGCTCGCGAACCTTGATGCGGCGATAGATCCCCTCGGCGGGCTCGACGACCTGCGGGCCAAGACGCTGCGCGCGTGCGCTGCCAGCTCGCTGGTGGATGACCCGGTGCGTACGCTGCGGGCCGTTCGCCTGGCCGTGCAACTCGAGTTTCACATCGACGCCGCGACCCGCGAGCTCATTCGTTCGGCAGCAGCGGCCCTGCCCCGGGTGGCTCCAGAACGCATCCGCGACGAGTTCATGCGCATCATGGCCGGGCCGCGCGTGGCCTCCGCCTTGCGCGTGATGCAAGCGCTAGGTCTCTTGGCATTGGTCGTGCCCGAGACGGCCGGGCTCGAGCACGTCACTCAACCCCCGCCCCATATACATGATGTGTGGAATCACACCGTGCTGCTGATCGACCGCCTTGAAACCTTGCTGGCCGTCCTGGCTCCCCAGGCCCACGAGGACTCGTCGGCCGATCTCATCTTGGGCCTGGCCTCCATGCGCCTGGGGCGGTTCCGCGAAAACCTTCAGGCGCACCTGACGCGAACACTGTCGGGCGATCGCCCGGTGCGCAGCCTAACCTTTCTGGGGGCGCTTCTGCACGACGTCGGAAAACCCGACACGCGTGGCGTCGATTCCGAGGGCAAGGTCCACTTCCTCGGCCACGACACGTTGGGCGGCGAGTGGGCTGTTCGCCGCGCCGTGCAGCTTCACCTTTCAAACATTGAGGCCGACTACCTGGGCCGCATCGTGCGCCACCACATGCGCCCGCAGCACCTGGCACGCGATGGCCCACCCTCGCGGCGCGCGGTCTATCGCTTCTTCGCGGCCGCCGGCGAGTGCGGCGTGGATGTCTGCCTGATGAGCCTGGCCGACATGCTGGCGGTCTATGGACCGACCCTCAACCAGGATTCATGGGCGGCTATGCTCGACACCGTGCGCAGTCTGCTGGAGAGCTACTTCGAGCACGCTGCGGAGCACCTCGACCCGCCGATGCTGCTCACGGGCGATGAGATCATGCAGGCACTCGGGTTGCACCCCGGACCGCAGGTGGGGTATCTGCTGGAGGCATTGCGCGAAGCTCAGGCCGCCGGCGAGGTGTCCACGCGCGAGGCGGCGCTGGAACTTGTGCACGCACGGGGAGCACAATCGTAGAGCACATCCCCTCGACTGTCTTCGTGGAACGCGACGCTGGGCTGTGCCCTCTTCGCATTGATAGCAGGTGCCCGCCGTCGTGGGCGACGGCGGGCACCTGTGCTTGTGATGACGATTCGGCCGGCTGTGTTAGGGGTAGATATCGTTGAGCACGGGTTCGTAGTAACAGCGGCAACCGTTGGGCGCGGAGCACGCGCCTTGCGGCAAGAGGGGGACCTTCTCCTTCGGGTACGCTCCTTGGACGGCGGCGCACGTCGGGCAACAGTCGTCGGCCACGCTCACCCGCACCATCGTGACGCGCGGATTGGCTTGTAGGCGCCCCAGCGCGGAGGTCAACGCCATTAGCCGACCGAGGTCAGCGCCACAGGTGGGGCAGCGAGAGGCATTATCCGGAATCGGGCTGTTGCAGACCGCACACGTAAGCATTGCGCCTCCCCGTTCTCCGCGCGATTCTACCGCAGCGCGAATACCATCGCTCCGCGTGTTACGCTCGCCGCGGGTCGCCTTCATCTGCTCTAGGGGTAGGCCTGCAGGTTGACCTGCGGCTGCAGGCGGTCGACATCGGCCCGGCGGCAGTCGGCTGTGGCAGGTGTAAGCAACACCGCAGCGGCCGCAGCGAAACCAAGGCGCAGGCCCCACGCCATGTTCTGCCCGCGTGCATACGAGGCGGCGAGTCCGGCCAACACGGCGTCCCCGGCGCCGGCGGTGCTCACCGCCTTCACCTGCGGAACGGCGATACGGAATCCGCCCTCCGGCGTCAGGGCCAGCCCCCCTTGGGGGCCAAGCGTCACAATCGGCCAACTGTGATAGCGCTCATGCAACGCGAGCATCGCCTTCCAGATCGACTCGAGGGTGGTGAGTCTCTCTCCTGCCAGCGACTCCAATTCGACACGATTGGGTTTGACCACGGTGGGGTGCGCCTCTAATCCCGCGCGCAGTGCCTCTCCCGATGCGTCGAAAAGAGACGGCACACCGGCGGCGCGAGCGGCACGCACGAACTGCGCGTGCATCGCGGGCGGAACACCGGGCGGCACGCTGCCGCCCAGCACCAGGCACGAGGCGCCGGGCAGCGCAGATTCGACCTTCGATGAAAGCTTAGCCACATCGGCCGGTGTGACAAGCAGTGACTCACTGGCGATAGTCGTCTGGCCGATCCCGTCTTCTGGCACAATCAACACGTTCTCCCGCGTGGACCCCTGCACCCAGATGAAGTCGGTCTTCACACCGCGGGCGCGCAGCATGGCCTCCATGCGGCGCCCGGTCTCTCCGGCGGCAAAGCCCATCGCCAGGCTGGGTTGCCCGAGCTCGCCAAGAATCCACGAGGCGTCGGCAGCCTTGCCGCCCATGCCGATTGCCTCGTGCGAGGCGCGCAGAGTCTGCCCGAGCTCGAAATGCGGCACGAACAGCGTGCGGTCGATGGCGGTGTTTGGAGTGACGGTGACTACCATGCAGCTCCGCTCGCGGGAAGGGTCAGCCTTCGGGCGCTTCGGCCGCGCGGCCGGCCGCCAGCGCGGCCTGGGCGCCCTCGATCCAGGCCCGATCGCCAGCCAAGAGCGACCCGAGCAGAACGGTGCGTGCAGTAATCTCAATGCGCTCGGTCACATCGAAGGCCGTGTCCAGATCACGCGCAACGACGAACAAGCCGTGGCCGGGGACGATCGTGGCAGCCGCATACGGCGTGCGTTGATTCCCAAAGGCGGCCAACGCCTCCGCCACGTTTTCGGCCAGGAGTGTAGTGTGTGTGGGAGCGTAGCGCGCGATGCCAACCGGCCCCAAACGCTGGACGTATTCGAGCACCGGTGGCACAGGAAGGCCGACGGCCGCAAACACAAGTGCGTTGGGCGCGTGACTGTGAACCACTGCGCCGGCCGTGGCGAATTGCCCGTAGAGTCGCAAGTGGACCTGCGCCTCTCGCGAGATCTCGCCCTCACCCTCCAACTTCCGGCCATCCAGCGCGAGCAGGAGCACCTGCTCGGGGCGAAGGTCCCAATGCCAGCGGCCGCCGGCGTACATCGGCGTCATGCAGATGCAACCGCCTACACGGGCGCTGATATTGCCGCCGGCCGTGTCGGTGAGGTGGCGTTGATAGAGAAGACGCCCAAGATCTGCTATCCGAGCGCGGGCCGGTGCGATTTCGTCAGGCATCGAGAAGATCCTCAGCGCGGTATTTCGGGAGGCAGAGCGCGCAGCTTCGCCGCCGGTGTGCGAGCCGCCGATGTTCCACTCGGCCAACTGTACCATCCCGCGACCGTTCTGCCAAAAGGCCGCCTCGAGAGCCCACTGACCTCGACGGGCCGATGAATGTACGAGTTGCGCAGGACGGCCTCTCCGATCCGGGATCCAGTTCGAGTTTGACTTAGGTCACACACAATGCTGGCCAGCCAGGGTATGCTTAAGGGGCAGCTCGCCACTCGGTGCGGGCGAAGCCTGCAACCGGCACGGCATTTCCGACAAGACTGAGGTGAGCTGGTGGCAACCCGACAGATCGTGCGTATCGACGAGGCGCTGTGCGATGGATGCGGGGCGTGTGTCACTCCGTGTGTGGAGGGAGCCATCGCCCTGGTGGACGGCAAGGCCAAGGTGCTGCGCGAGGAGTTGTGCGACGGGGCGGGGTTCTGCCTCGGCATCTGCCCGACCGGCGCATTGAGCGTGGAATTGCGCGAGGCGCCGCAATTCGACGCGCTGGCCGCGGCTGCATCGCACGACGGCCACGAGCCCCGTTTCATTCGGCAGACGTGTTTCTTGTGCGGGCAGAGCGAGGAAGACCGCGTCTTGCTTCCCTGCCGCCGAGGCGGGCAAAGTCTGTGGGTCTGCACCCACTGCCTCCCCGAGTTGATCCACGGACGGTGAATATGTACGACGCCTTCAGTTCGGATTACGATCGGTTTGTCGATTGGCCCGGACGGCTGAAGCTCGAGCTGCCTTTCTTGCTCAGCCAACTTAGCGACACGGGCACACGCCGGGTGCTGGATGCGGCTTGCGGAACAGGTCGGCACGCGATCGCGCTCGCCCAACGCGGATTCGCTGTGGCGGGGGCCGATTTGAGCGCGAGCATGGTCGCGCGAGCCACGGCCAACGCGCGCGAAGCCAAGGTGACGGCAGAATTCAGGCAGGCGGGATTCGGCGAGTTGGCGTCGGCCTTCGGCCGAGCCTCATTCGATGCCATCGTTTGTCTCGGCAACTCCCTGCCGCACGTGCTCGATCCGTCGCACCTGACCAGGGCGCTGGACGATTTCGCGGCCTGCCTGCGCCCGGACGGCATGCTGATCGTCCAGAACCGCAACTTCGATGCGGTGCTCGCCTCCCGCCAGCGCTGGATGGAACCACAGATGCACCGCGAAGGCGAGCGCGAGTGGCTCTTCGTGCGTTTCTACGATTTCGACCCGGACGGATTGCTCACCTTCAACGTCGTGACGCTACGGCGCGAGGCAAACGCATCCTGGGAGCAAGCGACGCTCTCGACGCGGCTGCGGGCGCAGCCTCAGGCCGAGCTTGCGCGGGCTTTCGCGCAGTCCGGGTTTGCATTGCTCGCCTTCTTCGGGGATATGTCCGGGTCGGCGTTCGACGCAGTCTCGAGCGGCAATTTGGTCATCGTGTGCCGGACAAAGAAGGGCAGCGCCTGAGGCCAATTTGCCAGGCGAACCTTGCCATTCCGGGCTACGGCAATGCCATGGCTATTTCGTCAACGCCATCCAGGCGCGGCCCTTGTTGGGGCACGCCATAGCGTGCCCCGACGATCATTGCGAGGATTATTCTGCGATCAAGCAGTGCAACGCACCGAGACATTCGTGATCGGTCCATAGTTCGGACCGGCTCTCGAATTGCTGCACCTCGCAGGAGTTGGCTCGCCACAACGGCGCTCTCACCCGTCACAAGAATCGGGATACACAGCGGGAGGTGCGGGCGGTTATGGCATGAATTGGCGCACTTTCGAAGTAAAATGGAACCAGAGTCCACTATGAATACAGCCATCCCGGAAGCCGAACAACTGTATTGGAGTGTCTTCGAAACCGCCAGTGACGGGGTACTGATCACCGACCTGGAGACCGGCAACGTGCTGGCCGCCAACCCCGCCGCGGCACAGATGCACGGATATGCGCGCGAGGCTTTTCGCGGCTTGACACTGCAAGGACTGATCCATGGCAAGAGCTTGCCCTCATTCGCAGACCTTCCTCAGATCATTCAGGGGGGCGGCGTGTTCGAAATGGTTGCGCAGCATGTTCGGCGCGACGATTCGCTGTTCAGCGTCGAGTGGCGCGCAGTGGCATTCAAGTACCGTGGCCGCACCTGCGCGTTGGCAGTTCTGCGCGATGTGAGCAGCCGGCTCCAGGCGGAACGCGAGTTACAGCATCGAGCGGGAGTACGCGCCCACGAACAATCCATCCTTCTCGAAATCTCCCAGACCTTGGCCTCCACATTGGAGCTTAGGCCAGGTCAGATCCTTGAACAAGTGGGGGTACTCGTCAAATACACGCACGCTGCCCTCTTCACACTGGAAGATACGACGCTGGTGGCGGTGGCAATGCGCGGGACCGAGCGGCTGGAGATGTCTCTGCCTATCCGCATCCGGCTGAACGGCAAGCAAACACTCGAGGCGCTCTTCAACGGGCACCACCTCATCCGCATTGAAGATGTGTGGAGCGACGAACCTTCCGCGAAGTTCTTGCGCACGCTTCTGAAGGATGATTTCGCGGCCCTGCTGGATGGCGTACAGTCCTGGATGTGGGCGCCGCTGGCGGTGAAGAACCGCCTTTTCGGCGGCATAGGCATCGCTCACGCGGAGCGGGATTACTTCACCGCGCACGATGCCGACCTGGCGATGACCATCGCCAACCAGGTGGCGGTGACACTGGTCAACGCGGAGTTGAATGAACGTGCCCAGACGCACGCCGCGCTGCAAGAACGCCAGCACTTGGCGCAAAGCCTGCACGACGCCGTCAACCAGTCGCTTTTTTCCGCTGGGCTGATTGCCGAAGTGTTGCCACGCCTGTGGGAGCGAGACCCGGATGAGGCGCGCCGGTCGCTGGAGGACCTGCGCCGCCTGACGCGCGGCGCGTCGGCCGAGATGCGCGCGCTTCTGGCCGAACTGCGTCCATCCACCCTGACCGACTCCGAATTGAGCGACTTGCTGCGCCTGCTGGGCAACGCCTTCACCGGGCGGACGAATATCCCGGTGGCCGTGACGGTGGACGGCGCAGGCAGCCTGCCGGCCGAAACGCAGGTGGCGCTCTACCGCATCTGCCAGGAAGCGATGAACAACATCGCCAAACACGCCAAAGCCAGCCAGGTGGCGGTTGACTTGCGTTATACACCCGGAGGGCTGGAACTTCACATTCGCGACAATGGCCGCGGGTTTGGCACTGCCGAATTGACGCCTGCCGGTCACTATGGGCTGAGCATGATGCGTGAGCGCGCCGAAGCGGTGGGCGCCGTGCTGACGATCACCAGCCACCCGGGTCAGGGGACCGGGATTAACATTCACTGGGGAGGACAGGAGGGTCCATGACCGCAGCCCTATCCCAACCCATTCGCGTCATGCTGGTTGACGACCACCCGATGGTGCGCCGCGGACTCGCAACCATCTTAAGGGTCTTTGACGATCTGCAACTGGCAGGCGAAGCCGAAAGCGGCGAAGCGGCCATCCAACTCTGTGCTGAGGTCTTGCCGGATGTTATCCTGATGGATATGGTTCTGCCGATGATGGACGGAGCGACAGCGACGCGCGCCATCCGCCAGCAGTATCCGCATGTGCAAGTCATTGCGCTGACCAGCTTCAAAGAGGGAGACCTCATCAAGAACGCACTGGAAGCCGGAGCCATTGGCTATCTGCTCAAAGATGTCTCGGCCGACGAGCTTGCCGGTGCCATCCGTGCCGCACACGCCGGGCGTGCTACTCTGTCTCCCGATGTGGCCCAGGTCATCGTCCATGCCGCGGCCCAGCCGCCAAAGCCCGGCCTCGATCTGACGGAGCGCGAGCGCGACGTGTTGGCCTTGATGGTCGAAGGTTTGAACAATACACAGATTGCCGGAAAACTGACCGTCAGCCCATCCACAGTCAAGTCCCACGTCAGCAATATTCTCACCAAGTTGGCTGTGTCCAGCCGCACCGAAGCCGTGACCCTGGCATTGCGGCACGGACTCGTCACCTGACGCCCGTGTTTCCCTCCCCCAAGTGGCGGAGACAGACACTCCCCGGCCGACGGATGTGGTCGGGGAGCCTTTGTTGTACGCTGAGTTCATGACCCGCGTGTATTTGGCCGATTCTCAACGCGAAGAGCGCTCCGCCCTTCGCCTACTCCTTCTGGATCTAAAGATGGAAGTAGTTGGCGAAGCGGCCGATTGGTCAACCACGCTAGCTCAGGCACCCATCAGCCGGACAGATATGTTGTTGGTTGATTGGGATTTACTCCCCAGTGCCCCAACAGGGGCGCTAGACGAACTCCGCAAGGCCTGCCCGGTCGCGCTGGTCATTGTCCTCATCAGCCATTTGGACGCCCGCCAGCAAGCCGCACTCTCCGCTGGCGCGGATGCGTTTATCAGCAAAGATGAGACCCCTGAGCGCGTTGCCGAACGCCTGCGAACCGTCGCTGCGAGCGTTCCGGCTGGTTGATACCCCCGGACAGCGGGAAGGATCTGAAAAACCGGCGCACTATGCTGCCCCGAGCGCCGGCGTGAACTGGGACAGCTCATTCAAAGGACCGGGAGGAACGAGACATGAACAAAGATGTGTTCGAAGGCAAGTGGAAACAAATCCGAGGCGAGGCCAAAGCGTGGTGGGGCAAACTCACCGATGACGATCTGGATCGCGCCGCCGGCAAGTTCGACGTCTTCGTCGGCCTGCTTCAGGAAAAGTACGGCTACAACCGCCAGCGCGCAGCAGAGGAAATCGACAAGCGCGTAACCGAGTACGAGGCCAAACTCAAAGGGAAAACTGCACCCATTACCGCCAAATGATTGGGGGGCTGACCCAACCCCTTCCGCCATGAGCAGGAGTATGGATTAGCTGAAGCACACGTTCTTCCGCGCACTCGAACATTCACAAAGGAGACGGAGATGAACATCCTCATTTACCTGGTCGCTGCCGCAGTGATTGGCTGGGTGGCAAGTGAAATCATGCACGATCGAGCGAGCCTGTTGGTCAATATCATCGTGGCCATCGTGGGCGCATTCTTGGCCGGCTACTTCCTTAGCCCCCTGTTCCATATCGGGACGATCAACGATGCGGTCAACATTCCAACCATGCTGGTGACACTGCTGGGTGCTATCATCGTGATAGCGATTGTCCATCTGCTCCGCCGCAGAGTATAGCCCAGCCAACTTCCCTCCCGTATACGCTCCATCGAGCAGGGGTGCGTCACAGCACCCCTGCCAGCTCTTTCGCAAGGGATCATGCACAAGGAGGTCAGAATGACGGACAACAGAGTATCGGAAGTGCGGACGACCCAAAAGGAACCGGAACGAGAACGACGCATCTTCACCTTCAAGGCTACCCAGTTGGTCTGGCTGGTCTTCGGCATACTCGAAGCCCTGATCGCGCTGCGCATTGGGCTAAAGCTGATCGGGGCCAACCCGGCCAGCCCGATTGCCGTGTTCATATATGGTTTCACCAGCCTCTTCTTGTTCCCCTTTGAGGGCTTGATGGGGGCACCGGCAGCGGGCAACATGGTGCTGGAAATCTCATCCGTGATCGCCATGGTGGTGTATGCCTTGATCGCTTGGGCGCTTGAAAGAATCGTCTGGGTGATCTTCTATCGCCCGCGTGGACCCGCAGTGGGCCTCACCCAAACAACGACTACCGATCAGCACACTAAGGGCTAGGACGGATGTGGACCCCCGACCGGACCCCCTCATGGCCTTGTTGCAGACCCTCGGCAGCATTGTTGTGTGGCTGATTGGGTTCAATCCGCTTGGTAGAGCAGGCCGGTTGAAGGCTGGCATCCGAGAGGGTAGCCAGGGGCGAGACGGATAGGGCCGGCCCGCCCTCATTCAGCTTTGCGATCCACATTAAGCGAAGTGGGGATTCAATTCAATCAGGAATCGGGGAGATGACACTGTGGGAAGAAATAACGAGAAGCATGCGTCCGGAATAGATAGTACGAAGAACGTCATAATCGGCCTGCTGATCGGTGGCCTGGCCGGCGCAGCAGCGATGCTCCTCTTGGCACCCCAATCGGGGAAACAGACGCGCGCCCAAATCCAGCTGAAGAGCATCCAGTTGCGTGACCGGACAACCGGCATTGTGAAAGACGCCGTTGCGCAGGTTCGTTCCGATACGCACGAAATCACCTCTGGCCTTCGGGGGAAGGCCGGGCAACTAAAGCAACTTGGCAAGGATAGGCTCGTTGAGCAGATGGACCGCGTGTCTACAGCTCTCGACGTCGGGAAAGCGGCGGTCAAGGCTGCTTGACACAAAGTGATCAGCACCCGGCATACTCGCCGGCCAGAATCGTTTGATCTGACAGCCGCCGTGCATTCACGTTGGAAAGGATTACCACCATGCACTTCACTCGGAACATAGGCATGCTCTTGCTGGCCATCCTACTCATCGCCTGGGGCCTGGTGCAACTTCTGGGTCTTGGCGGCCTCAACCCGGTCCTGGCGATCCTCGCCATCGCGGCGGGCATCTTCATCCTGCTGGGCCGATAGGTCCACTGCCACCCGGTCAACCGGTCACGTGGTCTCCAATGGACCACTCAAGAGGAGGAACCTCAGGTTGTGGACTATTGTCGTGATTCTAGAGGTACTGTGGCTGCTCGGCCTTTTGCGGCCCAAACCCGAACTCAAGCTTCTCGCGCTCCGGCAGTCGGATTCACCTTCTGGTCGGTGCCACCCCTATACTCATCATCTTGGGCCTCCTTGGGGTGGCGTAGACCACTCGAGCTTCGACGACTAGCCCGGGTCGGTCGAAACTGATGACGGCTTCATCGCGAAAGAGCGCAAAGCTTTCTGCCACCCGGTCTTACGACCGGGTGGCCTAAGTTCTTGAATAGACCTCTCCCCGGTCAGGCCAGAAGGTCAACGGGATGCCCATTCGCGATCCCCCGCGTGGGATACTCGTCTGGGTACGAAGGAAGAAACCACGACCACAACCATGACCTCACACCCGTCAACTTTCGGAATGTTTTAGAGGCACAAGGCTGTCCACTGGCCGCAACCAGCGGCCGGGAATTGTTCCCCTGACGGGGTGGCAGATCCGTACTCTTGGCAACCGGGAATTGAAATGAAAGCCTCACAATCAGGCAGAGTCAAATCAACCTCGCGCCGCCCGCTCCGAGCAAAACTGATCTTCAATGCAGGCTCCGGCCGGCCAGAAGAATCACCTCAGCAGCTGGCCAGCATCCTTTTCGAGATGCAGGACCAGCAGATTCTGCCCGAAGTCTATACCGTACGCCCAGACAGCCAACTCGAATCCGTTGTGCATAGCGCTATAAAGACCGGCATCAAGCTCGTCGTCGTGGCGGGTGGCGACGGGACGATCGACAGTGTCGTGGGGGCCATGGTGGGAACGGATGCGACCCTTGGCATCATCCCCACCGGTACACGAAACAACGTCGCCTTTAATCTGGGCATTACCGGGGATATCGCTAGTTCCGTCGCCCTCCTGCGCCAGGCAGGTCGGTTGAGCATCGATGTAGGACGAGTCCATTGCGGACATACCCGTCACTGGTTCCTGGAAGCCGCCGCGCTGGGTCTCCTATCCGATCTGTATCCCATGGCGGATGACCTCCAGCACGGCGGTCTGGGGCAGATCGGGGCGCTGTTTTCGACACTTATCTCTGCTACACCCTCGCGGCTGAGAGTCAGTCTGGACGGGCACAAACACCTCGATACGACGGCGCATATGATGTTGATCACGAATATGCCTTTTCTCGGACCGCACTTTCAGATTTCCTCGAATGTATCCTTCAGGGACGGCCGTTTGGACGTATTCACTTTTTCGGACATGAGCAAACTGAACATGCTTTCCTATGCCATGTTGTCTCGCGGAGGCCTAGTGGAGGACGCCGGCATCAAACATTACCGCGCCAGACATTTAACGATTGTTTCCAACCCGCAAATGCCTGTACTTGCCGACGGTACTCCGTTGGGCCTAGGCTCATTCTCGGTTCAGGTTCACCCGCGCGCCCTGAAGGTCATCGCCGGCACACAGCTCACGGGACAGCACGCGACATCGGTGGTGATCGACCCCGAGCTGCCGTCCGATGAATAACATGGATCCCGGCCCGGTTCCCCTGCCCCCCGTGGCAACGCATAAATCCTTTGGGTCCGCCCAACGACGACGCCCCGCCTTCTTGTTGCTCCTAGTGACCGGTTTGGTCCTGATCCTTGTCTGGATGCCGCCCGGGGCACGGGCGTCACTATGGATGGCGTTGAGCGCCCAACGAGGACTCGTCGTTCTGTTATCCCTGTTTGCACTGCTGACTTTGTCCTTGATTTGGTCAGCGGGTCAGCGTCTGGACACCCGAGTCTTCAAGCTCTTTAACATGCGGGTCTATCCCGTGTGGCTAGATCGTTGTATGTGGGCGGCGACACAGCTTGGCAATATGCTAGCCGCGTTTATCGCAGCCCTCCTCCTGTTCATGCTTAACTATCGCCGCCTGGCCATTGAGATCGTCTTCGGCACCCTCACACTTTGGCTGTTGGTGGAATTCATCAAGGCGCTGTCTGACCGGGACCGTCCATTCGTCACTCTTGCAACAACGCGCGTCATCGGCTGGCGGGAAAAGGGCGATTCCTTTCCCAGTGGCCATACGACCCAGATCTTCTTCCTGATGACGCTGTTCATCCACCACTTTCAGTTTGGAATGGTGGTAATAGCCGTCCTCTATGCAGTCGCCGCTCTGGTCGGTTTCACTCGGATCTACGTGGGCGCGCACTATCCAAGAGATGTCGTCGCCGGTGTTGTCCTTGGGTTGGTCTGGGGAATTCTGGCGGTGCTGGTGGATCGCTATTGGCTCGTACTTCACTTCTGATGCGGCCTCCCCCAACTGGCGGAGACAAACACTCCCCGGGCGGTGGATGCGGCCGGGGAGCCTTTCCTATAGGATGAGTATATGCCCCGCATGGGCAGATTGGTCTGTCAGTTCCGCATCTTGGGAGCGGTGAGGTTCATTGAGATACGCTCGACAAACACCGCACCAGGCAAATAGCTCAAGAGGAGGAATCTCATGTTGTGGACTATCATCGTAGTACTCTTAGTACTGTGGCTGCTCGGCTTTCTTGGGCCAAGATTCATCCCCAGCATCCGCACCGGTAGCTGGATCCACGTACTGATCGTCATCGTGGTCATCCTGGTTGTCTTGAATCTGCTGGGGATTATCTAGGAAGCAACTTCGCGCCAGCAGGCGCCAGGGCAATTCGAACTTGACGATGAGAGTGCTGCGCGGGCGACCTTTCCGGCCAGCACCCCCCTTCGTTCACTTGATGAGGTAGCTACCCCGTTGTTCCGGAAACGGGGTAGCTTGCCATTGTTTTTGCACAATTCTCTAGAAGAGAGGAGGGAGGCGCCTTTCACCACCCGTTCAAACAGGTGGATTCTGCCGCCCAAACAACTATGAATTCAGATAACAAGAACCATCGTGCTATTCTGGAGCGCATCGCTCATCGAGCCATGCTTGAGCGCGGGCTGCTCCCTGATTTTTCCGCCGCAGCACTCGCCGAGCTCGAACGGCTTGAGCTGCCTGCGGCGGCCGATGGCGGGTCAGGCGATAGTTCCCATGGCATTCGAGACATGCGGAACCTACTGTGGGCTTCCATTGACAATGATGACTCGCGCGACCTGGATCAACTCACGGTTGCCGAGGCGATGCCCGGAGGCAATGTAAGGATTCTTGTTGCTGTGGCTGACGTGGTCTCGCTGGTGAAAGATGGCTCAGCCATCGACGCACATGCTCGCCATAATACGACCTCGATCTACACCGCTGCCATGATTTTTCCAATGCTTCCGGAAAAGCTTTCGACGAATCTCACCTCGCTGAACTTCGGTGAGGAACGTCTGTCGATTGTTGTTGAAATGCTGATTGCTGCAGATGGAACGCTGCAGGCCTCTGATATCTACCGGGCGAGGGTCTCCAATCATGCCAAGCTCGCTTACAACAGTGTTGCGGCCTGGTTAGATGGGAGCGGCAGCCCGCCGGGGGCCGTCGAGGCCGTGAATGGACTGGACGAGATTCTGCGCCTTCAGGATAGGACAGCCCAAAGGATGAAGACTTTCCGGCATGTTCATGGCGCCCTCAGCCTGGAAACTATTGAAGCCAAAGCCGTATTCGACAGTGATCAAATCCGCACGCTGGACATTGAAAAACAGAACCGTGCCAAAGAGATCATTGAGGATTTCATGGTCGCAGCAAACGGTGTGACCGCCCGCTATCTCTCAGCCAAGAACTTCCCTTCGCTCCGCCGCGTCGTACGCACGCCAAAACGCTGGGACCGGATTGTCGCGCTCGCCGGCGAACGCAAATTCGAACTCCCCGGAACTCCAGATTCAAAAGCCCTGGAGGAGTTCCTCGTCAAGGCGAAGGCCGCAGATCCAGTGCGATTCCCTGACCTCTCTCTGGCTGTGATCAAGCTGCTAGGCTCTGGCGAATACATCGCCGAGCTTCCCCAAGGGGCTGCCCCGGGACACTTTGCTCTCGCCGTCAAGGACTATGCCCACTCCACAGCTCCCAATCGCCGTTATCCCGACCTGCTTACCCAACGCCTGCTGAAAGCGGCTATAGACGGCCAGTCTGTGCCCTATCGCAAGGATGAGCTGGATATTCTGGCTGCTCATTGCACCGAAGCAGAAGATGCAGCGACCAAGGTCGAACGCCAGGTTGGCAAATCCGCGGCTGCCCTTCTGCTGGAATCGAGAATCGGAGAGCAGTTTGATTCGATTGTCACGGGCGCTTCCGAAAAAGGAACGTGGGTCCGTCTGCTCAGTGTTCCGGTTGAAGGAAAGCTGGTTCATGGGTTTGAGGGGGTAGATGTCGGGGACCGGATTCGCGTGCAGTTGTCATCCTTGGATGTTCAGCGAGGATTCATTGATTTCAGGAAGATCACTTCCTCAACCTAGGCATACCGAAGCTCTGGTTGCAGTCCTCGAATCGAGCAAAGGAGGCATCTCCGTGAAGAAGCAAGCGGGTCTGTGGATCGATCATCGCAAGGCCGTGATTGTGATTGTTACAGATGAAGGGGAAGCAATTCACGAAATAACCTCACACATGGAGAAACACGTCCGCTTTGCGGGTGGGACGGAATCGGAAGACGGCTCGACTTCGGAAGACGTGCGGGACCGGCAATTTGGGAACCGCCTCAACAGCTACTACGATAGAGTCGTCGCTGTTGTTCGTGGCGCAGAGAGCATCCAGATCTTTGGGCCCGGCGAGGCCAAAGGGGAGTTGTCCAAACGGCTTGAGCACGAAGGACTCCAAGGTCATGTCCTTGCCATTGAAACCGTCGACAAGATGACAGATCGCCAGATCGCAGCCAAAGTTCGAGGGCACCTTCCGACCTAGAGTGAGGCACAATGGCCAAGACAATACCATCCATCTGAGGCAGATCGATACCGAATCACGAGGTTATTGTGAGTGGCAAGTGACAGATCTCGGCTGAGGAAGCTCGTTCAACCGGAATGCGGCTCGGCCTCGACTGGGCAAGAATCGACCTGCAGCAGTTTCGGCGAGGGCTCGAGATGGAACTCGAACACGGCGCCCGCGATCCGGGAACCGACGGAACGAATGATGACCTGATCCTCACCGGCACGATTGCCTGGCTGCACCTGAAAGAGATACGGGATTACTATAGACGGTTGGATCAGCTCGAGGCAGGGGCCCAATCCTAGACGCCCGGCCGCCAAGCTGTTGCACGCAGAAAGGATCGATCAAGAAAGCGCGGCCTGCATCTCGAGGCTGCGCTCTGTCTGATTGGCCCGACGTTGCCGTCCCGTGCATCCTGCGGAGGAAACAATGAGATTGCCCAAGAATGCACCGATTGATGCGGGGACTCCGGCAAGCGTAGATCAGGCCGTGGTCTCCGATCAACTCATCGAAATGGCGCGCACGGACGGTAACGCGGTTCTCAAGGAGCTTGAGTCGCAGTTGAGCGGCCTGAGCGCGGCAGAAGCCGAGGCGCGGGTCAAACGCTATGGATTGAACGAGATCGCACGCGAAAAGCGCCAGCCCCCATGGCTACGCCTGCTGGACTATCTCAAGAATCCGCTGGTGATCCTGTTGACGGCGCTGGGCATACTTTCGTATCTGACCGGCGACCTGCGGGCGACCGTCGTCATTTTCGTGATGGTGTTGTTGGGCGTAGTGCTGCGCTTCTTTCAGGAGATGCGCGCCGACAATGCTGCAGAAAAGCTCAAAGCCATGGTCAACACGACCGCCACCTTGGTGCGAGATGGCAAGGAATCCGAAGTGGCGCTCATACGATTGGTGCCGGGGGACATCGTACGTCTGGCCGCCGGGGACATGGTGCCCGCCGACGTCCGTGTGCTTTCCGCCAAGGATTTGTTCTTGAACCAGGCACCCCTGACCGGCGAATCCCTGCCCGTAGAGAAAGAGGCGGCCCCGCCGTCCGGCGAGATTCGCAATCCGCTCGATCTGCCGAACATCTGCTTCCTGGGATCGGATGTGGAAAGCGGCACTGCGACGGCAGTTGTCATTCGTACCGGGGACCGCACCTATTTTGGCGCGCTGGCTGCGAGCATCGTTGGACGGCGACAACTGACCAGCTTCGACAAGGGCGTCAATAAGTTCACCTGGCTGATGATCCGTTTCATCGCCGTGATGGTGCCGGCCGTCTTCTTGATCAACGGGTTGACCAAGCACCACTGGCTGGAAGCCTTCTTGTTTGCGATGGCTGTGGCGGTCGGACTGACACCAGAAATGCTGCCCATGATCGTTACCGTTAACCTGTCGAAGGGTGCCCTGGCGATGGCGCGCAAGAAAGTCATCGTCAAACGTCTGAACGCCATCCAAAACTTCGGCGCGGCAGACGTGTTGTGTACCGACAAGACTGGCACCCTCACCCAAGGCAAGATCGTGCTGGAGAAACATCTGGACGTCCACGGCCATGAGAGCGAACGCGTCCTGCACTACGGGTTTATGAACAGCTACTACCAGACCGGCCTGAAGAACCTGCTGGATGAGGCCATCCTCGAGCACGGTCATCTTGAGGAGGACCTTAAGGTCAAAACGGATTACCGCAAGATAGACGAAATCCCCTTCGACTTTCTGCGGCGGCGCATGTCCGTCATCGTGGAGGACAACCAGAACCGGCACATCCTGATCTGCAAGGGCGCGGTGGAGGAGATCATGCGCCTTTCGACGCGAGTGGAAGTCGAGGGGAAGGTGCTGGATGTAACACCCGAGCACGACGCCCACCGCAAGCATCTCGTGCACGAGTTGAACGCCCAGGGGTTTCGCGTGGTCGCCGTGGCCTACAAAATCATGCCTGGCGATGACGATGACCCGCACTATGAGATGCAGGACGAATCCGACATGACCCTGCTGGGCTACCTGGCCTTCCTCGACCCGCCCAAGGAGACCGCAACGGAGGCCTTGAAGCGATTGAAGGCTCTGAACGTGGATGTCAAAATTCTGACCGGCGATAATGAAATCATCACCGCCTATATCTGCAGGCAGGTGGGCATGCCGGTGGATACAATCCTGCTCGGTTCACAAATCGAAACCATGAGCGAAGCAGAACTGGCAGAAGCCGCGAGTGCGACCAGCATTTTTGCCAAGCTGGCACCGGCCCAGAAGGAACATCTCATCCACGCATTGCAGAGCAAGGGCCATGTCGTCGCCTTCATGGGGGATGGCATCAACGACGCTCCGGCCCTAAAAGCCGCCGACGTGGGCATCTCCGTGGACAGCGCTGTGGACATCGCCAAGGAGTCGTCCGATATCATCCTGATGGAGAACAGCCTGTTGGTGCTAGAGCAAGGCGTGCTGGAAGGCCGGCGCGTGTTTGGCAACATTATCAAATACATCAAGATGGCGGCCAGCTCCAACTTCGGTAACATGTTCAGCGTGGTAGGGGCTAGCGCGTTCCTGCCGTTCCTGCCGATGTTGCCAATCCAGGTGCTGGCCAACAATCTGCTCTACGACTTCTCGCAGACCACCATCCCCACCGACCAAGTGGATGCCGACTGGTTGACCAAGCCGCGCAAGTGGACCATCGGAGAAATCCAGCGCTTCATTCTGTTCATCGGCCCGATCAGTTCGATCTTCGATTACGCCACCTTCTTCATTATGATCTATGTTTTCAAGGCCTGGAATAATCCGGCGCTATTCCACACCGGCTGGTTTGTGGAGTCGCTCTTCAGCCAGACACTCATCATTCACATCATCCGCACCAACAAAATCCCGTTCATTCAGAGCCGGGCCAGTTGGTCATTGATCATCAGTTCTTTCATCATCGTCTCAGTGGGCGCCTGGTTAACAGTTTCACCTCTCGCCAACACGCTCGGATTTGTGGCCCTGCCGCCCCTCTACTGGCTGCTTCTGGCAGGGCTGCTGGTGGGCTACGTCATCCTGACCCAGGTGGTCAAGACCTGGTTCTACCGCAAGTTTGGCACATGATGGCTAGGGATGTGTCAGAGAATGACCTGTTGCAAGATGAAACCCTCGTCGGGAAAGGGCAAAGAAGTGAGCGCCCCATCAGTTGGGGCGCTCATCGGATCTCGTCATGGATCGTGTCTATTCACGCTTGCGGTCCATGCAACATGTTCATTGAGGCGTCTTCTTGCACCCGCCAAGTACCGCCGTCCCCTGCCCCCCGTAACCTACCTTCGCGCGACGTACGACAACCATGTTCGTTTTGATAGACTAGTGTCCCGTCTCCGAAATAGCCTGACATAGTCTCTTGAGTTTCTCGAGGATGGAGTCGGCGGTTGCTGTCCAGGCGAAGGGTCGGGCGGTGGGGTTGTAGCGCTTGACGAATAGCTCGATTTTG